>JAEEGG010014879.1_pt1 | contig 16404 bp, 14 predicted proteins | sample 9134161 | NCBI WGS metagenome assembly JAEEGG01 (sample SAMN16246543, study PRJNA631951) | gut metagenome | biome: gut microbiome; feature: rumen; material: CR-attached | host: Bos | place: Iran: Karaj | collected 2018-10
TTGTTCGATGATTTGGATAAAAGATAAGATTCTAAGGGACTCTTGAGATTATTAAGGGATTCTAAAGGATTTTAGGGACGTATGTTTTTCTTTGCCCAAAGTCTTGAAAGGCGAAGGCAATGTCTCTTAATATCCCTTAGAATCCCTTAATATCCTTTAATATCCTTATAATAACATTAACTAATCTTCAGGTAAAGGTCATGCAATTGCTCGGTCAGCGTGCGGGGATCGAAATGGCAACGTGCATATTCTTCAGCCACTTCGGCCAGACGTTGTGCCATGCTGCTGTCGTCGAGCAGTTCGGTGAGGTACTTGTGGATTGATTCGATGTCGTCGGGGTCGCAGAGCAAGGCACCGGGTCCCGCAGCTTCGGGGAGCGAACTCACGTTGCTGGTCAGTATAGGACAGCGTTGCAGGGCTGCTTCGACCACCGGAAGCCCGAAGCCTTCGTAATGGGAGGGATAGGCCATGAGGAGGGCCTTGGAATAGAGAGCCTGCAGCACCTTGTTGTCACTAACACGCGTCTCGATGCGGACATACTGCTCGAGCTGATGTTTTGCGATGTAATTCATTACGTCGCGCTTATATTCGTGACCATTGCCGACAACGAGGAGCGGGGGACGCTGCTCGGCAGGAATGAGCTCAAGGGCCTTGACGAGCCCCAGCAGGTTCTTGCGGCTGTTGATGCTACCCACGTTGAGGATGAAGTCTTTGGGAAGGGCGGACGAAAGCATTCCCGATGAGACGGCATCGGCGATGAGCCGGTCGGCTTCTTCGCTGGAGAGAGAGGTATAGAACAGTTCCTGGACGGGCTGGTAGATAACCGTGATCTTTACCTCAGGAATGTCGTAGAAGCGCATGACATCCTTCTTGGTGCTTTCGGAGATGGCAAGCACATGGTTGGCGATGTGGCAGCTGCGTCCGTACTTGTAGTCGTAGATGTGACGGTCAATCCAGTGATACATCTGCGGATAGGTGCGCCAGGCTGTGTCGTGCAGGGTGACGATGGAACGCACGCCACTCTTCAGGATATCGGCTGGCAGTTCGTTGGAGAGGCCATGGAAAAGTTCGCAGCCGTCGCGTGCTGCTTTTCGTCCCAGTCGGAAGGTGCGAGAGAAGGTCTTCTCGTCGTAGAGGAGGTAGTCATCTTCGGGATAGAGTGCCTGCAATCCCTTGATGATGGCTCGGCTGTAGTTGCCGATGCCTGTATGGTTGTGGTAATAGCGTTTGGCGTCGAAACCGATTTTCATACTACTTGATTTTATCAAAGCCCTCGCCGAATACGCCCTGACAGAATGTCTGGCTGACCATGGCATTTGGGTCGATGGCCTTGACGAGGTTGAAAACGTACTGGCTCTCGTATTTGCGGCAAAGCACCATCACCACTTCCACGTCGGTCTTCGAATACCAGCCTTCGCCATGCAGGATGGTCACGCCGCGATGCAGACTGTTGTTCATTGCGTCAGCTATCTTCTCGTAACGCTTGGAGATGATGAGGAACTGAACGGTCTGGTGGGTGCCCCTGACGACATAGTCGATCATGAACGAAGCGACGAGTGTGAAGCAGACACCATAGACGATGAGTTCGGCTGAGTGGAAGAGGAAGTAGGAGCTGGAGATGATGCAGATGTCGGTGAGTTGCAGCGCACGACCGAGCGACATGCGTGAGAACTTGCTGATAAGGGCCACGACGATGTCGGTGCCGCCGGTCGAACCGTTGTGCACAAAAGCCAATCCCAGTCCGGCACCGCCCAACAGACCGGCAATCAGGACATGCATGAATTTGTCTTCGCCTGCGGTGATGATGGGATGGGCCTCGAAGATGGGTTGCATGATGCCGATGGTGATCGATAGCAGCGTCACTCCGACGATGGTGCGGATGGTGAATTCCTTGCTGATGAAACGAAAGGCAACTGCCAGCAAAAGGGCATTGATGACCCACAGCATGATGGCAGGATTCCATCCCAATGAATAGTAGAACAAGGTTGAGATACCGGTGACACCGCCCATCACGATTTTTTCAGGCAATAGAAAGGCACAATAGCCCACGCTGTAAAGGCAGATGCCGACGAAGATGAAGACATAGTCCTTGGCCATCTGCTTCAGCTGGCGTTGCTGGATGATTTTTGTGAATCTTTTCATTGATATTAATGTATTGTGACCATGGTTGCCCCGAAGCCATACTGCTGGAAGGATGCATCCTGGTAATCGCATTTGGGATAATGCAGCTTGAGTTCGTCGATGACCGCCTTGCGCAGCACGCCCTCGCCCTTGCCGTGGATGAAGACTATTTTCTGTCCCTTGGCGTGCTTATAGGAATCCATGGTCTGACGGAAGATGTGGAGCTGATGGCGAAGCATGTCGGCATTGTTCATGCCCGCTGTGCTATCGACAAGCTGGTTGATGTGCAGATCGACCTCGATGATGCCGTTGCGCAGCACTTCGTAGGGATTGGTCTTGATGGCCTGGTGTACACCGCCCTTGCCTTGCTTCTGCTGTTCGGCACTCTGGTACTGTGCCTTGAGCAGTTGCAGCTTGAGGTTGTTCATTTCAGTCTCCAGCTCGTGGATCTTGGCTTTGAGCTGGCCATTTTCTTCCTTGAGCTTATCGACTTCGGTCATTGCTTCGCGCGCAGCCTGTTGGGCACGCGTCAGAGGTGCCTGATGCACCGGGGCATGGCCTGCCTGCCGGTCGTCTTCCTCTTGGCTGACTATTACACATTGCGAAGCCAGAGTAGGAATCTCAAATCCGTCTTCGTCTTCTACCATCACAAGGCCGTTGCTATTAAAGCCTTTTACGATGCCTCCTCCTTGGGCATCCAGGAATCTGACTCTATCTCCGATTTTCATTTTCATTGTTATTTGGGCACAAAGATAGAGGTTTTTGCACAATTTGCCAAATAAATTTGGGAAATAATTATTTTCACTCTATCTTTGCAGTCGAAAATTCAGTTGAACGTTACACATTTTAAATATAATGATGAATCCACGTAATCTCGAGATCAAGAATTACGACTATGATCTTCCCGAGGAACGAATAGCAAAATATCCTCTCGCGCAACGCGACCAGAGCAAATTGCTGGTGTGGAAGGGTGCGATTGAAGAACATCACTTCTGCGACCTGCCTGACCAGACTCCTGCTGGTTCGATGATTGTATTCAACAATACGAAGGTGATACAGGCTCGCTTGCACTTCCGGAAGCCGACAGGAGGCATCGTCGAGGTGTTCTGCCTGGAACCTGAGTCTCCGAAGGACTATCAGCAGAACTTCGCCAGTGAAGCAGAATGCACCTGGACATGCCTGGTCGGCAACAGCAAGAAGTGGAAGGAGGGACCGCTCTCGTTGAGTGTGACCATGCCCGACGGCCAATCGGTTACATTGTTCTGCGAACGAGCAGGTAGCCTGGGTCCCAGCCAGCTGATTCATTTCTTCTGGAAACAATCCGAGGGTGGAAAGGCTGTCAGTTTCGCACAACTGCTCGATGCGATGGGCGAACTGCCGATTCCTCCCTACCTCAATCGAGCTACCGAAGAGAAGGACAAGGAGACTTATCAAACCGTCTATTCGCGCATCAAGGGCAGTGTAGCGGCTCCGACAGCTGGCCTTCATTATACTCCTGAGGTGCTCGATGCGCTCCAGCAGAAGAACATCAGATTGGAATACCTGACTCTCCATGTGGGAGCAGGAACCTTCAAGCCGGTCAAAAGCGAGACAATCGAGGGGCATGATATGCACACGGAGTTCATTTCGGTGCCCAAGTCGGTCATCGAGGATATCTATGATTTCGAACTGCATCGTCTGGAAGGGGCCAAGTTTGTAGCCACGGGGACAACAAGTGTGCGCACCCTGGAGAGCCTGTATTATATCGGAGAGCGTCTGGCTAAGGCAACGAACTTCGACAATGTCCACGCCGAGGACCTCGTGGTACATCAGTGGGAACCCTACGACGAAGTGCACACCATGAGTCTGGAGTCCTCATTGGCAACGATAATCGAATACCTTGACCATACGAAGCAGGAAAACCTGGTGACGGCAACACAGATTCTGATTGCACCCGGTTTCCCGTTCCGGATTGTCGAGGCAATGGTCACCAATTTCCACATGCCGCAGAGCACCTTGCTGCTGCTTGTCAGTGCCTTCGTCGATGGGGAAAGTCTGGAGGGAGAGCATTGGCACAGCATCTATCGGTACGCCCTCGGACATGACTTCCGTTTCCTCAGTTACGGCGACTCCAGCCTGCTTTTCCGATAGTGATTTTGCCGGTTGCACGTTTAAATAGCAAAGTCTATTTGGCAATCGTTGGACCTAAATAACTTTTTTGCATAGTTATTGCTCATAAATTGCACAACATTAGGCAAAAAAACATATCTTTGCGATGTCGTAAAAGACAATAAGTGTTATTAATAACTTAATTATTCACAACCTTTAAATTTAAGATTTTTAAGATGACAAATGTAGCTATCAACGGTTTCGGTCGTATTGGCCGTCTCGCTTTCCGTCAGATGTTCGAGGCAGAGGGTTATGAAGTAGTTGCTATCAACGACCTCACCAGCCCAAAGATGCTTGCTCACCTTCTCAAGTATGATACTGCTCAGGGTGGTTTCGCAGGCAAGTTCGGCGAGGGCAAGCACACTGTAACCTATAAGGATGCTGTTTTGGCAGAGGACGGCAAGACCGTTGTAACTCCGGGTTCCATCACTGTTGACGGCAAGGAGATCACCATCTATGCTAAGCCAAATGCTGCTGAGCTTCCTTGGGGCGAACTCAATGTAGATGTAGTGCTCGAGTGCACTGGTTTCTATACTTCTAAGGAGAAGGCTTCTGCTCACATTAAGGCTGGTGCCAAGAAGGTCGTTATCTCTGCTCCCGCCGGCAAGGATCTCCCAACCATCGTTTACAACACCAACCACAAGACCCTTAAGCCAGAGGATACTGTTATCTCTGCTGCTTCTTGCACCACCAACTGCCTTGCTCCAATGGCAGCTGCTCTGAACAACTATGCTCCTATCGTTTCTGGCATCATGTCAACCATCCACGCTTACACAGGCGACCAGATGATTCTTGATGGCCCACAGCGTAAGGGCGATCTCCGTCGTTCACGTGCTGGTGCTCAGAACATCGTTCCTAACTCTACGGGTGCTGCCAAGGCTATTGGCCTGGTTATCCCCGAGCTCAACGGCAAGCTCATCGGCTCTGCTCAGCGTGTTCCAACCCCAACCGGATCGACCACCATTCTCGTGGCTGTCGTTAAGGGTGACTACGTTTCTGTAGAGGGCATCAACGCTGCCATGAAGGCTGCTGCCAACGAGAGCTTTGGCTACTGCGAGGATCAGATCGTTTCTTCCGATATCATCGGCATGAAGTTCGGTTCACTCTTCGACGCTACTCAGACTATGGTCAGCAAGATCGACGACAACACCTTCCAGGTACAGGTTGTTTCTTGGTATGACAATGAGAACTCCTACACTTCTCAGATGGTTCGCACCATCAAGTACCTTGCTGAGCTCAAATAATCTTAGGACGACACTCTAGTGAAAAAATGACCGCCACTCCGAAAGGGATGGCGGTCTTTTGATGTTCTTAGGGATAGTAAGGGATTCTTGGGGATATTAAGGGCTGTTTAGGGACGTTACTTTCGCCTTGTAGAAATCTGTTCGAGCCGGCAATTGTCAATTATTAATTGTTAATTCTTAATTGTTAATTGTTACCTCGGATATTGCATCGTCACGCAGTGGAGTGAGCCGTGCTGGCGAATGAGCACGCGGCAATCGATGCCGACAATCTCCCGGTCGGGGAAGGCTTCCTGAAGAACTTCTGCTGCCTTCTGGTCGTTCTCTGGCTGATTGTAGGTCGGATACAGAACCGCACCGTTGATGACGAGGAAGTTGGCATAGGTGGCAGGCAGACGCTGGTCGCCGGCTTCGGGTATGGCATCGGGGAAATCTGATTCGAGGATAGGAGCGGGAAGGGGGAGCGCCAGCAGGCGGAATGGCTTTCCCTCGACGGTGCCAAAACCCTTCAATTGTTCTTCCATTTGCTTCAGTCCCTCGTAATGGATGTCGTCCGGGTCATCGCATTTCACATAAACGATGGTGTCGTTGGGACAGAATCGTGCCAAGGTGTCGATATGGGAGTCGGTATCATCTCCAACGAGGAAGCCATAGTCGAGCCAAAGGACGCGTGAGGCACCAAAGTCGTCCTGGAACCAGCGCTTGAACGAGGATTTGTCCTCGAAGATATTGCGGTTCACCGAGAGCAGGCATTCCGAGGTGGTGAGAATCGTTCCCTTGCCATCGCTTTCGATGGAGCCTCCTTCGAGCGTCTTGTCGCGATTGTTCTGGTAGGCGGCATCCCACAGGTCGAGGATGTCGTTGTCGGCGAAGATGTCGTCATCGTAGAGGGTGCGATTGATCTGGTTGTCCAGATTCGCGGCAAACTTCATGCCCCATCCGTTGAACGTGAAGTCGTGCAGGATGATGTTGCCGCCGCCTTCGACATATTCGTCGGTGGAACCTCCGATGCTGTCGGGTTCACGGGTGCAGATAAAGGCGTGGTCGCGTGCCCAGGTGTCGTTGGTCGGACATTCTTCGATGACCACCTGACTCATATCAACACCCCCCTTGCGCAACTGCTCTTCCGTTTCCTCAGGAACAGGAGTAACCACGAGCAAGGGTTCGCGTCGGGTGATTTCGCGAGCGATGTTCAAGAAGCATTCTTGAGCAGATTCCAAATAAGGGGCCCAGTCGGTGTCGGCGTGGGGCCATGTCAATTGTACGAACCTTTGCGGTTCCCATTCGGCGGGTAGCATATTTTTTTCTTATTTTTTTGTACCTTTGAAGAAACGTCGAAGCTTTTCGCTCAGCGTTTCATGATGGACAGCAAGTTGTGGAAGTTCTGTGCCTTTGGGCAGCTTCTTGCGCAAGGCGGAATAGACTTCGCCATAATGAACCAGTGCGTAGTCGCCAAGCAGTGTCTCCATCTTCTTCAGCGTGTCCTTGTCGCGTGTCTGGAGCATGATGAGCGTACTGACCGGACAGGGACAAATGATTATTTCTTCGGCTTCGGCAGGCACAGGTGGCCTGTCCTCGTTGTCGGTGACTGTAATGAAGTAGGTCATCTCGATATCTTGTGTCACAATGAGAACATTACAATCGACGAACCACGATTCGGCAAGCCTTGATGACAGCAGCTCGCTGTTCATTTTCCAGAAGCGGATGTGGCACCCATGATGGGAGAGTTGTTCGACCTTCATCACGTCGAAGTCGCCCCAGGGCTGCATCTTGACAATGTCCTGCTCCAGGCTCTGCATGTGCTCTTTGATGCCTTGCATCGATTGCTTCATGGCTTCCCAATGGTTCAGAACACGGAGAAGGGCTTCTTCAGAAGGACTTTCTTCAATCTTCGGCTGATCGTCTTCGTTCAGAAGTGCACCCATTTCGTTGAGCACAACAAGCATTCGCCGGGTATCCACTTTCTCCTCGTTGGGGATTGGGGGGACGGGTATCTCGGTCGGTGGCATAGGCAGTCCGCCTTGCTCGATGCCTTGTTTGTATAGGCGCTCAATGAGTTCGTTCAGTTCGGTCATCTAAATGCATTTATTGGTGCAAAGATAACGAAAACTTCGACAAATTACGCATTTCTTGTCCTTTTTTTCAATAAAAAAGCAGATTTTTTGTCCAAAACTTTACATTCTCATCGAAAAAGCGTAAATTTGCAGCATAAAATCGTTTAGAAAGATGAATAAGATAAAGAAAACAGGTCGTTTCATATTACGCCACTGGTTTGGCATCCTTTGCTTTGCATTCGTCCTGTATATGTTTTTTGGAGGGGAGTATAGTGTGAAGAATATCCTTTCCTTGCGTGCCCAGGAAAACGAATTGCGCAAGGAGATTGAAGAGTATAAGGACTCAATCAACAATTTTGAGCGTCGCATCGACGAGGTAAGTGTCGATAGCGAACAGCTCGAACGTCATGCTCGCGAACGAATGTATATGCATCGTGAGAATGAGGACATTTATATTATAGAAGATTAATGAAGATACTCGAACGAATAGCCTATCTCCTGATACTCGCTGCCGCCCTCGTATGGATGTTCTCGCGAATGGTGGCCCCTTGGCTGATGGCCATAGGTGCGCTTGGTGTTTTGGCTACTCACCTCTCGGAGCGTTACGATGGGAAGAACCTGCGCCGACGCCGTATAGTGCGCCTGCGCTGGATGCTCGGCTTGTTCTATTGCGTCACCGCCTATTTTATGTTCAAAGGTGGAATGGAATGGCTGCCCTTCCTCTGCATCGCCGTAGTAATTGAACTCTATACGCTTTTTGTCCTTTCGAAGACCGAAACTGACGACTGATCTCCTTCTCTCATGCGAATTGCCAGCCTATTATTGATGCTGATTACGATACCTGCATGGTCCCAGACGCTCTCCGAGGGTCTGGAACAGACCTATGAACTGCAGATGTCGGTAAGCAAGAACCATACACCCCTTTGGCTCAATGCCAATCGCTATGGATTGAGTTCACTTCGTTCGACCAATGGTTATGTGCGTGGTCGAGTGGAGCGTCCCCTCGGTGTGGATGCCGATAAGGTGTGGGGGATGGGCTATGGCCTCGATTTGGCTGTGCCGCTGCATTACACCAGCCATTTCGTCATCCAGCAGTGCTATGCCGAAGTGCGTTACAAGCACGGTGTCCTGACCCTTGGACAAAAGCAGCAGCCCATCGAGCTCAAGGATATGGAGCTCAGCAGCGGCTCGCAGACTTTCGGTATCAATGCCCGACCGATTCCCGGATTTCGCCTCTCGTTCCCCGACTATTGGAACATACCGGGGTTGGGAGGCTGGTTGGCCATCAAGGGACATTTTTCGTACGGAAGGATGACTGACGGACGGTTTGAGGAAGACTGGACTGAAGGTGAGAAGCATTATGCAGAGCATGTGCGTTATCACAGCAAGTCAGGTTATCTGCGCATTGGCCCTGCCGATGAGAAACTTCCGCTCAGTCTGGAACTGGGACTGGAGATGGCCTGTGAATTTGGCGGCATACTTCATCTTTCACCATCGAGAACGTTGAGGGCTGGAATGGGATTCAAGGATTATGTGGACGCCTTCTTCGCTACAGGCGATGACGAGGTGGATGAGGTCTATACCAATGTGGGAGGTGACCATCTGGGCAGCTGGGTGGCACGATTGAACTATGTCAAAGACAGTTGGAGTCTTGCCCTCTATGCTGATCATTACTTCGAGGATCATTCGGCCATGTTCTTCCTGGATTACGATGGCTACGGTTCGGGTTCGGAATGGGACTGCAGCAAGAAGAACCGTTACCTGCTCTATCCGCTCAAGGACATCATGCTGGGTGCAGAATTGAAGCTGCCGAAGATGCGATGGTTGGATGCTGTGGTAGTCGAATTCCTGAATACGCGTTACCAGAGCGGCCCAATCTACCACGACCACAATCCAGGCTTGAACGACCACATCGGAGGTGGGGATAATTATTACAACCATCGTCTCTATCCCGGCTGGAACCATTGGGGACAGGTGATGGGCAATCCGCTCTATCGTTCGCCAATCTACAATACGGATGGCTCGCTTACCATCAAGGACAATCGTTTTACGGCCTGGCACATCGGCCTTGCTGGCTCTCCCATTGAAGGGCTACGTTATCGAATGCTGGCATCCTGGCAGGAAGGATTGGGTACTTATGGCGCTCCCTTCCTCGAACCGCAGCGAAACCTTAGCCTCCTTGCTGAGGCTACTTATCAGTTCCACAACAGTGATAAGCCTGGACGTTTCTCCCTGCGCGCCGGTGTTGGTTACGACCATGGCGAACTGTTAGGCAACAATTTTGGAACGCAGTTTACTATTATATATAATATAAGGAAATAAATAGTGCCTATAGTTAATATAGTCACTATAGATACTATAATTCCATAGCTACTATAAAGAAATAGCAACAATAATGAAACGCATACTTCTCACCCTCCCGCTTCTCGGGCTTCTAACCTTCAGTTCCTGTGATCTGGAGATGTCGGATAATGGAGCGCTCGATGGCTACTGGCAGTTGGCACGTATTGACACCATCGGTGGGGGAGGCCAAGACATGGTGACGTCACGCATCTTCTGGTCGGTGCAGTTGCATCTGCTTCAGTTGTCGGACCAGAGCGGAAATAATCGTACTTACCTTCTTCGTTTCAAGCAGGATGATACTCACTTGCGCGTCTATGATCCTTATCTGTCGGCTCGCGATATAGGAGACAAGCCACTCGACGATGCTGCAGTCCTGCAACCCTACGGCATCCAGAGCCTCGATGAGAGGTTTGAAATTCTCCGACTCGACAATAAACACCTTTCTCTCCGATCCTCTCTGCTTGAGTTGACGTTCAATCGATATTGATATAAACAATAAAAAGGAGGCAGTTCATTACGAACTGCCTCCTAATTTATAGGACTTGTCGCAGGATTGCGACATCAAACAACTTTAGTCGTTCTCTACCAATCCGCTATAGCGAATACCGCTTACCTTATACTTGGCATAACCATCATCGGGATACCATGGATCGTTCTTGTAGGTGACGAAGAACACGATGCTGTCAGCTACAGAGCCGTTATTCTGGCGACCAGCACCCAGTAAAATTTTTCCATCGATGGAAACTTGCATTGGATACTCCCCATGTAGGAAGTTGTTGTCATCATCGTACCATTCATATGAAGCACCGATGTTGTCTGATTCAGATGATTTGAAAGTCATTGCGGTTTGGTCGATGTTAACTTTGGTCTTAATGCAGTAAGTGGGAGCAATGAAATCGGGGAAATAGTCGCTATATGCTTCAGCAACGTTCCATGCGCCCAAATCGTCTATCCACATTTCGCTTTCCGAGTTAGTCGTCGTATTGTAGGTAAGCAAAATGGTCCTGCCAACTCCGAAGTAGTCCTCACCGCCATTGATGGGATTGCCGCTTTCGTCGACAGCATCAATCTGTACGTACCATTGACCGGCCATGCTCTCTGTAGCTGTACCGCCAATCTCTTCCTTCTCGCATGAAGTCACACTGGAGCAGAAGAGCAGAGCTGCTGCAAAATATGCTATTTTCTTCATAATTGATGCTTTATTTAGTTAATACTACAGTAAAGGGGGCACCGAAGTCCATGTCGAGATGTACGGTACCTGATTCGGGGTCGTAGGTGCCCGAAAGGAGGGTCGGTACATCTTCTCCCCAATACCAATCTCCAAATTCAGAAAGAGTGATACTGTTGTCATCGTTTAAGGTGATAACAGCATCTAGAAGGAAGTCGTATGGGTAACCAGGATATCGACCATAGGCATAGAATCCCCCCAGAATATCGCTGATCATATAACTATTGCCTCCAAGCGACTGGATTTCGATGGGTGCATTGTAATAATGGCGTGAACCATATTGACTCTCACCCCAGTAGGTGCTGGCAAAATTGTTCTTGTCAACCACAGCTACATTGCGTGAGGCAGAAGCAGAGAAACCATCTGGGTTCACCACGCTGTAGTTGATGGTGTAGAATCCCAAAGTATTGGTATTCACACTGCCGGTAGTTACAATTTGGTCAGAAACGTCCTCACCGCCCATTGTTGCTACGCAACCGGGGTCAGTAAAGGGCTGTCCAACAGGTGTGCTGATATATTGATCACCATTAAGCTCGAGGATTGCATAATAGGTGATGCGGCTCAGGCCTTCCGATTCATCCTCGCCACAACTCGTCAATACCATTGGAACTGACAGGGCCAGCAGGAGTGCAAATGATATATATTTTTTCATAACATTCCTTATTTATCAATTATCATTCTGTTTACTTGCCCCAGAATACGGGAGTAGTGTAGCCGGGGAACTCAGGAGTGTTGCTGTTGCGTGCGGAAGAAGCCTCGGCATAGTTCCAACGTTCCAGCAGATGATTCTCGCCCACCTTGTCAAACACTTGGATTGGTGTGTAGAATGTGCCAGGCTGGTAAAGTTCCGGCTTGTAGGAAGAGTCATCCTTCAGGTTGTACATTTGGCTGCCACTGACAGTGCCAAAGGCAGGATAATCCAAACGACGGGCCTCGCACCAGCCTTCGAAGGTGTTCACGCCGGCAAGTGCAATCCACTTGGAAATGCCGATGCTCTTCTTGTAATTGTTCTGGTCGTAGGGGAACTTGGCAAGGGCTTCATCTGCACCTGTGGCTCCAACAGTATTGAACGATGCTTCGATGGCAGCGGCATAGTGGGCAGCAGCTTCAGTGCTATTGCCTGTCTGAGCATAGTACTCGGCAATGAAGAACTCGGTTTCTGCTACTGTAATCAGATACACAGGCATATCGAATGACGCAACAGGGCGGCACCAGTAGGACGACTTGAAGTTGTTCGAGGTCGAGAAGTTGGTGCCAGAGATGCCTCCCGTATAGTTTCCGGATCCGTTAGTCTCGAAGATTTTCTCCAGACGACCGTCCTGGAAGACGACATCACCGTTGCTGTCGGTCTGCAGCATGGTGCCGATGATGGCCACGTTGGCGATGCAGTTGATCTGTGTGGAGCCCCAGTCGGTGGAAAACTCTTCGGCGAAGAATGGGCTTAATGCACCACTCTCGTTAGCCCAGCAGCCTGCCCAAGCAATGTCGCTGGTGGGGAAGTTGCCTTCTTCGATGAGTTCGGCCACACGTGACTTGACATCGGTCACACCACTTTCGCGCATCAGTATCTTCAGCTTGACGGCGTTGGCCAGCTGAATCCAGGCTTCCGACGACTTGCCGGACAGCAGGAGGTTGGTGGCAACCTTCTTGTTGTTGCTGTTCTTGGCTTTGGCCAGCGCTTCGTCAAGTTCGGCAAGAATGCCCTCATAGATGGCAGCTCCATCGTCGTATTTGGGAGTGGGGTTCTCCAGGTCGAGCAGAGCTTCGGAATAAGGCACCTCACCGTATGCGTCCACCAGCGCCTGATAGATGAAAGCGCGCAATGTCTTTGCAGCAAGGAATGTTCCCCATTCTTCATCTTTTTCGGCCAATTCGCAGATGGTTTTCAGGTTTTTCAGCGAACCTCTGTTCAATTGCGTATAGTCTGTGCTGGAACGTGTGGCTGACATATTGAACTGGCTGTAGCTCATGTAGTTCGATGTGCCAAATGCCTGGCTGTAGTACTGCGCCAGATAACCACCAGTGATGCGGAAAAAGTCTCCATAGCTGCCGCACAAGTTCATCTCGGCAGCAGGAAAGAGGATATCGGACGTAAGTGTTGACTCCTCGGGAGAGTTGGGATCTACGTTGATGTCCAGATAGTCATCGCATGATGTGGCGGTCAGACCGAGGACAATTGCGGATATGATTGCTATTTTTTTCATATTTATATCTCCTCAATTTAGAATTTGATACCTACATTGAAACCAAACATGCGACATCCAGGGTTGCTGTAGAGCTCGCCGAACAGACCACTGAGGTCGTTGCCGTCAGAACTGGTCTCCGGGTCGATGTAGTGATTTTCCTTGGAGGTCCATGTGAACAGATTGTTGGCAAACGCTGAAAGGGTGATTTCGCTCAAGAAGAGTTTGCTGACAATTGGCTTGGGGAGCGTGTACGAAAGGGTAACGTTACGCAACTTGACGAACGAGCGGTCTAACAGATAGAACTCGCCGCCCTGTCCCATTCCATAATCGTTATACCATGTCTGATAGCTGCTGTTGGCCAAATAGATGGGCGTAGTATTCTCTGTGCCGTCGGCATATACCGAGTTGGGGATGATGAACGGGTTACGGCCATTGTAGGTGGTCATATAACCATTGCCGGTGAACTGCATCAGGTTCTTGGTGCGCGAGAACATATAGCCGCCTTTGCGTACGTCGAGGGCAGCACTCAGTGACAAGCCCTTCCACGACAACGAAGTGGTGACACCTCCGGTCCAGTCAGGATTTACATTCTTGCCCGTATCTTGCACTACATCGGTGAGCAGAGGCTGGCCATCAGAGCCAACGATGAGCTTGCCGTCAGCAGTATATTGTGGAAGATAAGTGAACAGTTCGCCCATGGGGAGACCTTCGACAGCACGCATGTAAACAGCGTCGTTGCCAGCCGAGAACTGGTTGATATTGACCATGCCGCCGTCGAGGCTTTGGGGCATCGATACAACTTCGTTCTTATTCTTGGAAAAGTTGAAACCGAGTTCCCACTGGAAATCCTTGGTCCTTACAGGAATGAAGTTGATCAGCAATTCTATACCCTTGTTGTTGACGGTACCAAAATTGGTGACCATCGAGCTATAGCCACTTGCGGGATCGATTGGCAGAGTGAAAATCTGGTCGTCGGTATCACGATTGTAGTAGGCGAAATCGACGTTGATGCGGTTCTGGAAGAAGGCAAGATTCAAGCCCAGCTCAAATTCGGTGGTCATCTCAGGCTGCAGATCTGAACTGCCAATGCTGCTGGCGGCCATGAAGGAATTGATTCCGTGGAATGGGAATTTGGTGAGGCCGGTGCCGTAGTAACCACGGCTGCTGCCCTGCACATAGCGAGGAAGTACTTGATATGGCGAGGCGTCATTACCGGTTCTTCCGTAGGCTACGCGAGCCTTTCCGAAGGTCAGGATATTGTTTTTGGGAATGAGTTCGGTGAAGATCCAGCTAAGGGTGGCACCAGGGTAGAAATAGTTGTTGTTGGCCATCGGCAAAGTTGACGACCAGTCATTGCGTGCCGTGAGATTCAGATAGATCATGTCGGCCCAACCAACTGTGATATCACCAAAGAGACCGACATTGCGACGCTTCGTCTGGCTTTCAGCTAAGGATGTCTTGGTGGCACCGTTGCTCAGGTCCCAGAATCCGGTATAGAAAGTCAGGTTATCCGTCTGGCCATACATATAGGTCCAGTAGCGCTCGGTCATGGTGAAACCGGCAGTCGCATTGATATCGAGCTTTTCGTCGAAATACTTGTCCTGCCAATTGATCAGGAAGTCGTGGTTCAGCTCATACTGGCGGTTGTAGCGGGCATAGACGTTGCCGCTCTGGTTCATTTCAGCGGGAGCATAGCCATAGTTTTCGTTGATGAGGTGGTCATCAAGATTGATCTGTGGCTCACCGTACTTCACGTCGTAGTCGGTGTAGTCAAAACCGAAGCGATAGGTCAGCGTAAGCTGCTTCATTGGGTTGATGTCGGCTTGGATCTTGCCGAATACCTGCTTGCCATCCGAGTGATTGTAGTTGTTGGCGATGGCCCAGTAGGGGTTGGTGATACCATATGGGGTGTACCATGCCTCTGGGGTGTTGAAAGCAGAACTGAGGTCTTTGCGGTCAACAAGGGAGATGTCACGCGGGAACTCCAGGATACCGTCAATCATCGACACGCCCTGGTACTGGCCCACGGTATTCGTGCTGTTCTTTGTCAGGTTCACGCTCGACGAGAGCTTGATCCAATTGGTGGGCTTATAGCTTCCACGATAAGCGATGGTATGACGCTTGTAGGAATCCTTGTCATCAGGAATGACACCGTCCTCCTTTGTGTACGAATAGCTGAGGTAATAGGTCATGCGCTTGTCATCGGAGTTTCCGCTGAAGGATAATGAGTGACTGGTGCTGAGGCCGGTTTCAAAGAAGTCCTCGATGTTGCTCTCGATAGCGCTGTACTGGTGGATGAGCTGCTGATGGTTCCAGATGGGACCATAAACTTGTGTCGAACCGTCAAGTTCCGGACCCCAGGAGCCATTCTCGATGAAGGTCTGCTGGCCATTCCAACCTTGGCCGAACTGGTTCTGGAACTTTGGCAGATTGGCCACCGAGCGGAATTGGACACTACCATCATAGCTGATGGAGAAATTGCGTCTCTGGTTGGAATTGCCTTCCTTCGTAGTAATCACAATGACACCGTTTGCGGCGCGGCTGCCGTACAATGCAGTGGCAGCAGCACCCTTCAGTACCGTCATCGATGCGATATCGTTTGGATTGATGTTTGAGATACCACCGATGGCAGCCTGCTGATCGTAGGCTTGCATGGTAGCAGTCTGAAGGGGTACACCGTCAACAACATACAATGGCTGGTTCGAGCCATTGATTGAGCTGATACCGCGGATAATCACCGAGTTGGCCTGTCCGGGGTCGCCTGATGTGGAGCTGATCTGTACACCGGCAATCTTGCCAGCCATAGCAGAAGTGACATCAGTTACCTTGCCGACAGTCAGTTCCTCATCCTTAAGAGTCTGGGCAGAGTAACCTAATGATTTCTCGCTCTTCTTGAGACCCATTGCAGTAACTACAACGTCATCAAGGATCTTGTCATCTGCTTCGAGATAGACACTGACCTTGTTGTTCCTGATGTTGACGGTCTGGCTGGCCATACCTACATAAGAGATGGTCAACTGCTTGGCATTCTCGGGAACATTGAGTGAGAACTTGCCGTCGAGGCCGGTAACAGTACCGATGTT
>JAEEGG010014880.1_pt1 | contig 16404 bp, 10 predicted proteins | sample 9134161 | NCBI WGS metagenome assembly JAEEGG01 (sample SAMN16246543, study PRJNA631951) | gut metagenome | biome: gut microbiome; feature: rumen; material: CR-attached | host: Bos | place: Iran: Karaj | collected 2018-10
CATCGTCAATGCGGCTGTCCTCCGAAATCATCTGGAGGCGGAAGGCGTGCTGTTCCTCTCCACTTCGGACAGCGAAATCTTCGGCCATCTCATCGGCCGGGGACACCCGGACGCAGACCGGACGGCCGACATCCTCTCCGCCACCCGGATGCTGGACGGAGGCTTTTCCACCGTCATCCTGACGCCGGACGCCATCTACGCCTGCCGGGACCGTTATGGGCTACGCCCGCTGTCCCTCGGAACCCTCGGCGACGGCTATGTCGTTGCCAGCGAGACTTGCGCCTTCCGGGGCATCGACGCCCATTTCCTGCGGGACATCGAACCCGGGGAGCTGGTGCGGATCGACCGGCACGGCATCCGGAGTTTCCCTCATCCCGACGCCGGGCAAGGCCGCCTCTGCGCCATGGAATACATTTATTTCGCCCGGCCGGACAGCGTCCTCGAAGGCTGCAGTGCCTATGCCTTCCGGGAACGTTCCGGCCACCTGCTCTGTCAGGAGCATCCGGTCGAGGCCGACCTGGTCACCGGCATTCCGGAGTCCGGCCTGGCCGCCGCCATCGGATATGCCGCAGAGAGCGGCATCCCCCTGGAAATGGGCCTGATCAAGAACATGTATGTCGCCCGCACCTTCATCCAGCCGGCCCAGCATTTGCGGGACCTCGGCGTGCGGATGAAATTCTCCCCCATGGGTGACATCGTCCGGGGGAAGCGCATCGTCGTCGTGGACGACTCCATCGTCCGCGGCACGACCCTGCGCCAGCTCGTCCGCATGTTCCGGGACGCCGGCGCCACGCAGATCCACATCCGCATCGCCAGCCCGAAATACGCTTTCCCCTGCTACTACGGCATCGATACCGGTTCCCGGGAGCAGCTGATCGGCGCGGACCACGACGTCCCGGACATCTGCCGCTACCTGGGCGCCGATTCGCTCGCCTACCTCTCGGAGGAGGCGCTCTACCGGGCTTCCGGACGCAAGCGGCTCTGTACCGCCTGCTTCAGCGGACACTACCCCACCGACTTATATCAAACATGAACCAATATGATTAAGAGCAAACTCGACGTAGTCCTCGGCCTCCAGTGGGGAGACGAGGGCAAAGGCAAGGTGGTGGACGTCCTCACGCCCGCCTACAAGATCGTCTGCCGCTTCCAGGGCGGTCCCAACGCCGGACATTCCCTGGTCTTCGACGGAGAGACCTTCGTGCTTCACACGGTGCCTTCCGGCATTTTCCGGGATGACACCCTCAACGTCATCGGTAACGGCGTCGTCATCGACCCTGTCATCCTCTGTGAGGAGATCCGGCAGATCGGGGCGCGCGGCATCGATGTCCCCTCGCGGCTGCTGATCTCCAAGCGGGCCCATCTCATCCTGCCGACGCACCGCCTGCTGGATGCCGCCAGCGAACAGGCGATGGGCAAGGGCAAGATCGGGTCCACCCTGAAGGGCATCGGCCCTGCCTATGCGGACAAGACCGGCCGGTACGGTCTGCGGATGGGAGACATCCTGCTTCCGGACTTCGAAGCGCGCTACGCCGCCCTCAAGGAAAAGCATCTCAGGCAACTCTCCGGCTACAAGGACTTCCCTTTCGACGTCTCGGAATATGAGAAACAGTGGCTCGAGGCCGTATCGGCCCTGCGCTCTTTCCGCCTGGTGGACAGCGAACTCTTCCTCAACCGGGCCCTGGACGAGGGCGTGCCGGTCCTGGCGGAAGGCGCCCAGGGTTCCCTGCTGGACATCGAATTCGGCTCCTACCCCTTCGTCACCTCCTCCAACACCCTGGCGGCCGGGGCCTGTACGGGCCTGGGCGTCGCCCCGAAACGCATCGGCACGGTCTACGGCATCTTCAAGGCCTACTGCACGCGGGTCGGCAGCGGCCCTTTCCCGACCGAGCTCTTTGATGCGGACGGAGAGAGACTGCGCCAGGTCGGCCACGAATTCGGCGCCACGACGGGCCGCCCGCGCCGCACCGGCTGGCTGGACCTCCCCGCCCTGAAGTATTCGGTCATGATGAACGGCGTGGACAGCCTGATCATGATGAAGTCCGACGTCCTGGACGGCTTCGATACGATTAAAGTAGCCGTCGGCTACAGGGTGGACGGCGAGGTCCGCGACGACCTGCCCTACGGCACCCGGGACTGCGTCCCCGTCTACCGGGAGTTCCCCGGCTGGAAGACCGATCTCAGCGGCATCCGTTCCTACGATGCCCTGCCCGACGCCTTCAAGGCCTACGTCCGTTTCATCGAGACACAGACCGGCTGCCCCGTCTCCATCATCTCCGTCGGCCCCGACCGCGACGCGGTCATCCTGCACTAACGGAATCGGCCGCCCCGGAAAGGGCGGCCGATGATCGTTCAAGGTCTTCTGTCGGATTATTTCACCCGCTGGCCGTAGCTGCGGTCGGTGGTGTTGACCGTGATCGTCTCACCCGTCTCGATGAAGAGCGGAACCATGATCTTGGCTCCGGTCTCGAGGGTGACTTCCTTGAGGGCGCTGGAAGAGGCGGTGTTGCCCTTGACGGCCGGCTCGGAATACGTCACCTGCAGGGTCACGTAGGTCGGCAGCTCGCAGGTGAGGCAGCGCTCCTCCGGCTCGGTGAGGAACATCATCTCCACGTGCTGGCCTTCCTTCATCAGGTCGGCGTTATCGACGACCTCGTGGGGCAGGGTAATCTGCTCGTAGGTCTCTTCGTGCATGAAGTTGAAAGCCTCTCCGTCATCATAGAGGAACTGGTAGGGACGGCGCTCGACGGAAATGACGTCGATCTTGGCGCCGGCAGTGAAGGTATTCTCCAGGATACGGCCGTTCTCGAGGTTGCGGAGCTTGGTCTTGACGAAAGCGGGGCCTTTGCCCGGCTTGACGTGCTGGAAATAGACGACGACGCAGGGCTTGCCGTTGTAGTCGATGTAAAGACCGTTCTTGAAATCAGCTGTTGTTGCCATAAAAACTATAATTTACTGTTGATTGCAAATGTTTTAACTTGCAAATGTAATTATTTGCTTTTTTTCTTGCAAGTGGCGAGAAGCCATCCCGTCAGGAAGAGGGTCAGCGTCCCGAGGGCGATGGAGAGGTTGACGTGGAGCAGCGGGGAGAGATGCAGGAGAGACTGCCCGAACGTGATGAAAACCACGACCAGCACTCCCAGGACGGTCGCGACCGCGGCCTGGGTGGAAGTCGTGCGCTTCGAATAGGCGCCCAGCAGGAAGAGGCCCAGCATGCCGCCGGACAGCACGCTCTGCATGCCCCACCACGCGGTCAGCGCACTCTTGACATTCATCACGGCCACCGCCACGCAGACCGAAGCCACCGTCAGCAGGACCGTCATCGCACGCAGGAAACGGATGTTGCGCCCGGCGTCCGCCCTGCCCGGGAAAAAACGCTTGTAGTAATCTTCCAGCAGGACCGTCGAGCCCGAATTGAGCGTCGCAGCAACGGTGCTCATCGCCGCCGCGATGATGGCCGCGACCAGCAACCCGCTGATCCCGTGCGGCAAACGGTTGACGATGTACCAGGGGAACACGGCGTCCGACTGGGCGGACACCTCTGCCGGAATCAGGCCCGGATGCGTCGCACCGAACATCCACAGGAGCGTCCCCACCATCACGAAGAGGAAGGTCCCGGGGATGTACATCATCGCCCCGGAAAAGGCCGACTTCGCGGCAGACCTGTCATCCTTCGCGGCGATATAGCGCTGCGTGAAACTCTGGTCGATGCCGTAGTTCTGCAAGTTGATGCACACGCCGTAGAAGAAAGACACCCAGAACGTCTCGATCCCCCATTCCTTCAAGGAGAAGGAGCCCAGGCTGAACTTCCCCGCGTCCCAGGCCAGCTGGAAGCCGTGTCCCAGCCCGCCGGGAATGTTGAAGCACAGGCTGACGATGACCGCCAGGGTACCCAGCAGCAGGATCAGCGACTGGATGGCGTCGGCCCAGATCACGGCCTTGAAGCCGCCGAGCATCGCGTAGAGCATCGTCACGATGCCCGTCACCACGATGATCCAGAAACAGGAGAAGCCGAGGGCGGACTTGAGCGTGAGCGCCAGCAGGAACAGGATGACGCCGCTGCGGGCGGTCTGCATCACCAGGAAACAGAGGCTGGCGTAGATGCGCGCCCAGGGACCGAAACGCTCCTCAAGGAAGGCGTAGGCGCTGACCGAAGTCGAACGCCGGTAGAAGGGCACGAACCATTTCGCGGCCACGAAAGCCGCGATCGGGATGGTCAGGGTCAGGACGAAGCAGTTCCAGTTGGTCAGGTAAGCCTTGGCCGGCAGGGCCAGGAAGGAGATGCTGCTCACCTGCGTCGCGAAGATCGACAGGGCGATCGCCCAGTTCGGGATGTGCCCGCCGCCGGTCGTGAAGGTGCGGGCGTCCTTGCCGCCCTTCCGGAAATAAAACGAACAGCCGAACAGCGTGATGCCGACGAGATAGACGGCGATGATGACAAGGTCGAGGGTACTGGTCTGCATGGGCGGAACGTCAGAGGGTAAGACCTGCGATATGGGAAGCCACCTGCTCGAGCAGCCATTTCGGCGTGGAAGTGGCCCCGCACACCCCGACCTTGTCGTCGGAGCGGAACCATTCCTTCCGGATATCGGCCTCCGAGCTGATATGGAACGTCCTTATGTTCAGGGACTTGCAAAGCCCGAAGAGGACCTGCCCGTTGGAACTGGTCGTCCCGGATACGAAGATGACCACATCGTGGGAAAGGGCGAAGCGGGAAAGGTTGCGGTGGCGCCGCGCCACCTGCTGGCAGATGGTGTCGTGGACGCTGAGACCGGAAGGGTCGTCCAGCGACGCGGACAGGATCCCGGCGATCTCGGCATATTCCTCCGGATCCTTGGTGGTCTGGGAAAACAACTCGATCCGGGCGTCCCGGCGGACCGTCCCGTCAGACAGGAATGAACGCAGCATTTCCGCGTTCTCAACCACGACGGCATCGCCCCCCACCTGACCCACCAGGCCCAGGACCTCCGCGTGGCCGACCCGGCCGAAAATCACCACCTGGCCGCCGCCGGAGGCAGACAGGCGATCATACGCGTCCCTGATGTCCCGCTGCAACTTGAGCACCACCGGACAGGTGCAGTCCACCACCTCGAAACCCAGCTCCGCAGCGAGGCGATACGTCTCCGGGGGCTCCCCGTGGGCCCGGATCAGCAGCGACACGGCGCCCGTCTCACCGCCGTCAGTCGCACCATCGTCACGGGTCTTACCATCGTCATGCCCGGCCTGACCGGGCATCTCCCCCTTCCGTTCCGCCAGCGCCGGCAGATCGTCCAGAGAGACGGTCACGAGCCCCTGCCGCGACAGCCGATCCAATTCCTCTTCGTTGTGGACGATGGCGCCCAGGGAATGCAGCCGCGCGCCGGGATGCTCGGCAAGGAAACGCTCCGCGCTGCCGATGGCACGGATGACACCCCCGCAAAAACCGGAGTGCGGGTCTATTTCGACGGTAAGCGCCATTAATCGAGAATACCGAAACGGCCGTGGATCAAGCCTTCCGTCCAGACCACTTCTTCGTTGAGGGTCATGTCGGAGTTGTCCATGACGAAAGCGTCTTCGGCGCGGGAAAGCGGGGATACCTCGCGGTGGGAGTCGATGTAGTCGCGCTCCAGCAGGTTGGCCTTGACCTCCTCCCAGTCGGGCGTCTCACCCTTGGCAACCATCTCGTCGTAGCGGCGCTGCGTGCGCACCTCCACCGAGGCGGTCATGAAGATCTTGAGCTCCGCGTCCGGGAAAACGGTCGTCCCGATGTCGCGGCCGTCCATCACCACGCGGCGCGCGGCGCCGGCCTGGTGCAGTTTCTCATCCACGAAATTGCGGACGAAAGCGATCGCCGAGATGGGACTCACCTGGCCCGAAACCTTCAGGGTACGGATTTCGCCCTCCACGCAGCGCTCGCCGATGAAGGTCTTGCTGCCCTCGGGGGTGTATTCGAAATGCAGGTCCAACTCCGGCAGGGCGGCGCGCAGCGCCTCCTCGTCGATGACCCCTTCCTCAGAGATGTAGCCGCGCTCCTGCGCGAACAGCGTCACGCCCCGGTACAGGGCGCCGCTGTCCAGGTAGAGGAAAGAAAACTCCTTGGCCAGCAACTTGGCCAGGGTGCTCTTGCCGGTCGAGGAATAACCGTCGATGGCGATGATGATATCCGGTACCTGCATAGGCTATTTCTTGTAAGTGGCCGCCCTCTCCTGCATGCGCTGGGTGCGGAGGGCCGCATCCGGATGGGAGGAAAACATCATTTCCAGCTTGTTGTTGGAGCTCTTGGAAAGTTTGGCGAGCTTGCCCAGGGCGTTGGCCATGCTGTAGGGGCTGCGGCCGCAGGCGACCGTCACGTCGAATCCGAAGTCATCGGCGGCGAGCTCCTGCTTCTGGGAGAACTGGGAGTTCAGGTATGCCTCGCCCAGGTCGCCGAGCAGGCCGGAGGTCACGGCGCCGAGCGAACCGGCGGAAGCCACCGCGTCGCGCAGGGCGGAATTCATGTAGGCCTTCTTCATCGCCCGCTTCGAATCCTTGTGCACGACGTGACCGATCTCATGCCCGATGACGCCGAGCAGCTCGTCGTCCGACATGATGTCCATCAGGCCGGTATAGACCCGCACCGAACCGTCACCGCAGGCGAAAGCGTTGATCTCGTTCTTTTTATAGACCTTGTAATTAAGGGTCAGGCCTTCGATCTGGAGGTTCTTGACCAGGTTCATCAAGCGCTGGTGGTACTTGCCGGTCTCGATGACGTTCTGGGCGTCCAGCTGCGCCACGCTCTGGCGGCACAGCTCCACGATCTGGTCATCGGTGATCGAAGCCGCCACGGCGGCCTTCCCGGCGGCCGAGGTCAGGGCGTCCGTATTCCAATTGACATTGGATAGCAGGCTGCAGCTGCAGAGCATCGCCACCGCCATCAGGAGAGGAATAAGCTTTTTCATCGCAGTATCGTTTTTGATTCGTTTCGGTGTTACGAGTAGTAAAGGTAATGATTTTTTGATAATAGAAAAAAACTTTGTAATTTGGCTTTCATGAAAAAGGTCCTGAGCTGTATCTTCCTCACCCTGGCCATTCTCGCCCCGGCGCAGGCCGGAAGGCCGCACCGTCTGCTGCACAACAACGACGGCACGGACATCCTCGGCAATTTCTGGCACGGCGGCCGCCCCCTGACCGTGGAAGATGTCCAGGACTGCGTGGACCAGATTGCCGGCACGGGCGTGACGACCTACCTGATGTGCACGGGAAGTGACCTGGTCTATTATCCCAGCCGCCATGCCCGCATCATCGGGGATGATGCCGACGGGACGCTGGACCACAAGGGGAACGAATTCATGCCCGTTTATTACCGCAACGCCCGGCGTCTGGCCGCCGAAGGGACGGACGTCGTGCGGGTGGCTTTGGAAAGGGCCCGGTATCACGGAATGGAGACTTTCCTGACCTACCGGATGAACGACTTGCATTTTACCGATCCCGCCAACAAGGGCACCATCTATGAAGCCCGTTTTTGGGGCGAACATCCGGAATGCTGGCTCGGCGACGCCAGCCAGGGCTGGAACAGCGCCGGCGCCCTGGATTTCTCGAAAGCGGAGGTCCGGGACCACAAGTATGGCATGCTCGCCGAGCAGCTGGACCGCTATGCCGACGTCTGCGACGGCCTGGAGCTTGATTTCATGCGCTTCATCGTGTATTTCCGGACGGGAGAAGGGGCGCAGAAGGCCCCGCTCCTGACGGACCTGGTGCGCAGGGTGCGGGCCAAGGCGGATTCCGTCTCGGCCGCGTGCGGACACAGGATCCTGCTCGCCGCCCGGGTGCCGGTCCGGTTTGAGGAATGCCTCGGGAAAGGACTGGACGTCAAGACGTGGCTGGAAGAAGGCCTCGTGGACTTCCTGACCCTGGGCGTGCACTGGTGCGGCGATCCGGCCATCGACGCGGGCGCCTTCCGCGCACAGCTGGGAAAGGCGGGCGAGAGGGTCCCCATCTACGCGACCCTCGACGACGGCGGATTCCGTCCCCGTGAATTCTTCTCCCACGGGACCTTCCGCGGGATGGCGGACTTCGCCCTGGCCCACGGCGCCGACGGCATCTACCTGTTCAATTACTACCTGGCAGAATACCTGCAGGGCGGCAACCGCGTCGAGGCCATCCCCGGCACGGAAACGTGCCGCACCCGCAGCCGGGAACTGCTGCGCGAGCTGGGATCGGCCCGGACGCTGCGCCGCCGCAACAAGATCCTCGCCTGGCGGGCCTCCCCGCCCGAATACCTCATCCATTCGCTGACGCCGCTGCCGCTGGACCTGCCCGGCAGCGTCCCCCTGCCCCTCGGCGCTTCCCTGCGCGGCCGCAACCGGCCGCAGGAGGCCGTCCTGCTGCTGCGCACCACCTGCGACCCGGCAGGGTTGAAGGTGCAGTTTGCCGGCCAGGCGCTCTCCCGCCTGCCGGACAGCGAATGCGTACGCTATCACCGCAACGGCCCCCTCGATGCCGGAGAATGCGTCAGCGCTTTCGACCTGCCCGCATCGCTGCTGCGGCGGCATTCCGATGCACTCCTGGAACTGTCCTGCCCGGACGGGAAGGGCTCCCGCCTGACGCGCCTGGAGCTGCTCCTGCGTTACGGCGACCCTGACACCCACGGTTTTTTCTGACCCTGACACACTCATTTCCAATGCGTTTTTTCCGAACCTGCAAGTATCTGATGCTCCTGATCCCCTGCCTTGCCGTCCCCTCCTGCCGGGAGGCGGCCGAAGAGGAGGAAAAGGTGGAAATCACCGTGACGGGACTGCCCGACGACGGGGTCCGCTTTGCAGCGGTCCCTGCCGGTGAAGTCTCCTTCCAGATTGCCTCCACGGTGCGCTGGAGCATACGGAAGACAGACCTGGACTGGTGTACGGTCACCCCGATGAACGACCTGTCCGGGCAGACGGAGGTCACCTTCAAGGCCGTCGCCAACGACACGGACGCTCCCCGCGAAGGCCAGATCACCATCAGCGCCGGGGACGGCGCCTTCTCCCGCAGCGTGCGGGTCTTCCAGGAGGCCGGGAGCACGGAGCCGTTTGCCATCTCGGGGGTGGACGGGGGCCGGATCCTTTTCGACCCGGATGACGCGGAGCCGGTCTCCTTCACCGTCTTCAGCGGGAAGGAATGGACCGCCCGTGCCGAAGGCCTCGACTGGTGCACGGTCTCCCCGCTGGAAGGCGGCCGCAACCAGCAGGCCACCCTCACGCTCCTGCCCTCCCCCAACAAGGTGGAGGAAGAGCGCAGCGGCACGATTCTCTTCCTGGAAGGGGAAGAGGCCATCGCACGGGTGACGGTCGCCCAGGGCGCTTTCGTCGCCCGTATCTCGGCGACGCCCGGAAGCCTGTACGCCGCCGCGAGCGGCCAGATGGAGAGTTCGGTGGTCACCGTGACCGCCAACGCCCCCTGGACGGCTTCGGCGGGAGTGGACTGGGTCACCGTCGAACCCGCTTCCGGAGAGGAAGGGGTCACGCAGGTGACTGTGACGGTCGGCGCGCATGAGGGCTTCGAAGACCGGCAGGCGGAGATATCCTTCGTCAACCTGTCCGCGACGGCCGCCGTCACGGTGAACCAGGCCGCCCGCATCGAAGACCGGCTGGAGGTCAACCCCGGGAGCATCGAATTCCCGGCCATGCCTGAGGGCGTCACGCGGACGGTCGCCGTCACCTCCAACACTATCTGGTCCGTCAGCACCGACGCCGACTGGCTCACGGTCAGCCCGCTGACCGGCAACGGCGACGGGTCCCTCACCCTGAGTGCCACCGAGAATGAGGATCCCCTGGTCCGGGAAGCCGTCGTCACCATACAGGCGGGGACCGTCACGCGGACCGTCACCGTCACCCAGCTCAAGGGTCTCGACCCGGCCGACTTCGCGGACCTGCTCACCGGGACCGTCAACTGGACCGCCGGCGCAGACTGGAACGGCTACAGGCTGCCGTCGGCCTCCCACCCCGGCATCGCCTGGGCCGAATGGACCTGGAACAACGGTCCCGAAAGCATCGACTATCCGGAAGGATACCCGACCGCGGACGTCAACAAGAGCATGAACCGCGTGCGGTGCGTCTGGAAGGACGACGCGCTCGTCTTCCGGGTACCCGTGTTCCTCCTGCCCGCCGGCCGGACCCTCGCCCTGGACTTCGCCTGGCGCGGCGGCAGCAAACTCCCTGCCTGCTGGACTGTGGAGGCCTGCCTGGACGGGACTACCTGGGTGCCGATGAAGATCACGGGCGAAACGGAAGGCAGCGTCGACGCCCCCTATACGGACAAGGACGGCGCGGCCCGCATCGCCCCGCTGCGCGTCACCAAGAAAGACTCCGCCCATCCCTTCGAGGCGACCCTGACCGTCCCGAAGGAGATGAAGGGCGCACAGGTCGCCATCCGCGTCCGCGCCATAGACATCCTGGAAGTCAACGGGACGGTCTACGCAGACGTGCCGACCTCCAACAGCAACTGCCACCTGTATATCCCGAAATTCACCTTCGGAGGCGTCAGCTACGCCGGCCCGCAGCTGTCCCTGCGCTGATGCCCCCCTGTTGAAAGCATGATGAAACGATTCTTCCGCATATCGCTCCTGCTGCTTCCGCTCGCGCTCTCCTGCGCGCCGGAAGAGCTCGACCTGGATCCCTGGAACGCCTACCGCAACCCGCTGGTCCTGGGGGACGTCTCCAACCCTGACGTGATCAAGGACGGCGACGGCTGGTACCTGTATTCCGACGGGACAGCCGCCGAGGTCATCCAGGTGAAGTCCTCCGCCGACCTGGTGCAGTGGGGCGAGCTAGACCCCGTTTTCAACGAGGAAACGAAACCCTCCTTCATTCCCGGAGGGGCGGTGAGCGGGCCCTCCGTCCTCCGCTCGGGCGAACGGATCCTGCTCTACTACACGCTCTGGAAGTCGGCCGCCCAGTGCGGCATCGGGATGGCCTCCGCCCCCACGCCCACCGGCCCCTGGACCGACCACGGCGCCGTACTGACCGCCAAGGCGGGCATGACGGGGCTGCGGGACCCCTTCTGCCTGGAAGCGGACGGGCAGCTGTGGCTCGCCTTCCGCGCCGACGGCGGCGTCTACCTGACCGCCCTCTCCGCAGACGGGCAGCAGGCGGCAGGGACGCCCGTCCTGGTGACCGACGCCGCCCTGGATACGCCTGTCTTCTTCAAGGAGAAGGAGACCTGGTACTTCCTCGCCTCGGCCGGCACCCGGACTTCCGGCGCCGCCAGCACCTCCGTCATCACGGTCAGCCAGGCATCCGCCCTGACGGGGCCCTACAGCGAATGGAAGGCCCTCCTTTCCCGCAGCGCCAAGTACGCCGGCCCCGGCTCCCCCGCCCGCCCCGTGCGGGACAGCGAAGGCAGCGACTGGATCCTGTACAACGCCTACGACCTGAGCAACGTCTCTGCCGGTCGCACCCTGATGCTCGACCGGCTGTACTGGGAAGGCACGGACGTCCCGTGGGTGCGGGGCGGGATCTGCGCCTTCTACACCAATGCGCCCGTCATCACCGAACCCCAAAGACCGTAACCGACTATGCGCCACCTTTTAACGTTCCTGATGACCGCCATCCTGGCGCTGGCCGCACCGGTTTTCGCCGCCGCCCAGGCGCCCGGATCCATCCTCGTACGGGGCACGGTCACCGACGAGGACGGGCTTCCCGTCCCGATGGCCGCCGTCCAGATCAAGGGGACTACGACCGGTACCGTCTCCGACGACAAGGGCGCCTGGTCCATCCGTGTCCCCGCCGGCAGCATCCTCGTCGTCTCCAGCATCGGCTATACCGGGCAGGAGCGCCGCTTCACCCGAGACGCCTCCTGGGACGTCGTGCTGGAAGAAGACGCCGAGATGCTCCAGGATGCCGTCGTGGTGGGTTACGGCGTCCAGAAGAAAGAGAGCGTGCTGGGCGCCATCTCCCAGGTCGAATCCACCGCCCTGGTACGCTCCGGGCAGACCAACCTCACCAACGCCCTCGCCGGCAAGCTCTCGGGCGTGCTGACCTACCAGGGAAGCGGCCAGCCCGGCAGGGACGACGCGACCATCCTGATCCGCGGCCTGAGCAGCTGGAACGGCTCCACCCCCCTCGTAATCGTGGACGGCGTGGAACGCACCTTCGCCGAGCTGGACCCCAACGAGGTCAAGACCATTTCCGTGCTGAAAGACGCCTCGGCGACGGCCGTCTTCGGCGCCAAGGGCGCCAACGGCGTCATCATCGTCACGACCAAGACCGGACTCAAGGGACGGCCCAAGATGAACCTGACGGCCCATTACGGCGTGAGCAATCCGACCGAGCTCCCGCAGCACATCCCCTCGGCCACCGTCCTGGAGATGGCCGGCGTCGCCTACCGCAACGAGCAGTCGTGGGGCACGGTCATGCCGGCGTCGACCATCGCCCAATACCGGGCCGGGACCGACCCGGTGCGCTACCCCGACAACGACTGGTTCTCCCTGCTGCTCAAGGACTTCGCCCAGACTTTCGACGCCAACTTCAACGTCTCCGGAGGCTCCGACCGGACCCGCTACTTCGTCTCCCTCGGCTACGCCAATGACGGTTCCATCGTCCGGCGGCTCAACGACTGGGACTATACGACCTTCAAATACCACAAGATCAACTACCGGTCCAACCTGGACTTCGACCTGACGAAGTCGACAACCCTGTCCGCCCGCATCGGCGGCAGCACCCACATCGTCCAGGCACCGGACAAGGTGGGCGTGAGCACCCTGTTCACCTACATGTACGGCGCCTCGCCCGCGATGTTCCCGGCCTACTACCCCGCCTCCGTCCTGCAGCAGATCCCCGACTGGGACTACCCGGAGGCCTCCGAACTGCGCCTGGCGCAGAACTTCAACTCCTTCATGCCGAACCCGTACACCCTGCTCTCGTCCGGCGACTTCACCCAGACCACGACCAACAAGCTCAACACGGACTTCGTCCTCAACCAGAAGCTGGACTTCCTGACGAAGGGCCTGTCGGCCAAGGGACTGGTCTCCTTCACCTCGACCTTCTCCCGCATCTCCCAGCACGGCGAGCAGTCCTACCCGACCTACTGGCTGGATTACGGCAAACTCGCCCTGGGTCTGGAGAACCCCTGGAGCAGCACGGAAAAGGGCACGGCCGTCTATGTGCAGCCGCCCTACGCCGTCGCCCAGGACAATGCGGCCACCGGCACCTCGGTCATCTTCTACTGGGAGGCGTCCCTGAATTATGCGCGCAAGTTCGCCGGCGCCCACAACGTGACGGCCCTCGCCCTCTTCAACCAGCGCCAGGGTATCTCGGGCGTGGATTTCCCGCGCCGCAGCGAGGCGCTCGTGGGCCGCGTCACCTACGACTACAAGGGCATCTACCTCTTCGAGGCCAACGTGGGCTATACCGGCAGCGAGCAGTTCTCGCCCAAGAACCGGTTCGGCCTCTTCCCCTCGCTGGCCTTCGGCTTCGTTCCCTCCAGATACAAGGCCTGGAAGAAGGCGATGCCGTGGTGGAGCACCCTGAAACTGCGCTACTCCGACGGCATCGTGGGCAGCGACGCATCCAGCGCCATGTGGCTCTACTACAGTTCCTTCTCCAAGACGGCCGGCGTCATCGTCGAAGACCAGATGGCCAACGAAACCGCCCGCTGGGAGACAGCCCACAAGCGCGACCTCGGCATCGAGATGGGCTGGTGGAAGGACGCCCTCACCCTCAACGTGGACCTCTTCGACGAGCAGCGGCGCGACATGCTCGTGACGCCGGTCGAGTCGCCCCTGGTCGGCATCACCTCCAAGGACGTCAACACCGGGCGGATGAAGAAGCACGGCTTCGAGGTGGAACTCAAGTACCGGCAGACCCTGCCCGGCGGCTTCTTCTATGAGATCGGCGGCATGCTCGGCATGAACGAAAACCGGGTCCTCAACTACGAGGACGCCGTTTCCACGCCCGAATACCAGAAGTACGCCGGCAAGCCCTACGAGGCAGCCCGGCAGGGCATGGACCGCATCGACTCGGGCTATTACGCGACCATCGACGAGATCCACGGCTACCCCAACGTGCTCGGCACCGTCCAGCGCCTCTACACGGGCACCTTCAAGATGCTGGACTACAACGACGACGGCGTCCTCAACACCCAGGACCTGCATTCCATCCCGGGCGTCGCTTACGCGCCGGGCGTGGGATCCCTGAGCCTGGGCCTGGGCTACAAGGGCTTCTCCGCCCACGCCCTCTTCTACGGGACCCGCGGCAAATACATCTCTTTCAACCGCTACTATTGGAAGGAATTCCTGAAACAGGACCTGACGGTCCACGTCGCCCAGCTCGACTACTGGCGGCCGGACAATCCCGATGCCGCGCATCCCACCGTGTCGATAGACGACAAGACCTATTCGATGCTCGGAGGCTCTTCCAACGACGCGTACGCCATGCAGATCGAAGGGCAGTCGTGGCGCAAGTCCGACTACCTGACCCTCAAGGAAGCCTCCCTGTCCTACCGCTTCGACAACAAGCAGGTCGGACGCCTGCTGGGCCTGAGCGGCCTCACCGTCAACCTGACGGGGACCAACCTCTTCACCCTCAGCGACCTGATCGAGGGCAGCCCCCAGAAGATCACCCTTGCGACCAGTTATTACCCCATCATGCGGAGCGTCAAGCTCGGCGTGAAGATGGACTTTTAAAACTATGCAGCCATGAAACGATTCTTCCGTATCCTTCTGATGACAGCCGGGCTCGCCCTGCTGCCCTGCGGCTGCAACTTCCTCGACGTCAGCCCCGACCTGGGCCTGACGGAGGACGACGTCTTCACCACCTACAAGAACTTCAAGCTCTTCTTCGACGAACTCTGGTCCAACGACAGCGACCTCGCCAAGCTCAACCTCCACGAGGGCTATCCGATGTACGTCGACTTCAACGACCGCCGTTTCATGTTCGCGTCCACGACCGACGCGGCAGACTGCGGCCGACTGCTGCGTCCCCAGGCCGAGATCAAGATCTGCAACCTGGCCCAGGAGACCTGCAACGACTTCTCCTTCGGCACCCGCCGGCCCATCGCCAAGGCCATGTTCAAGTCCATCCGCGTCTGCAACCTCACCCTCGAGAACATCGACCGGATGACCAACGCCAAGCCGCAGGAGAAGGCCGACATGCTCGGCCAGGCCTATTTCGCCCGCGGCTTCGCGCATTTCGTGCTCTGCCGCTTCTTCGGCGGGATGCCCTACATCGACCGCACCGACTACGAGGACTGGGACCTGGAGCGCCTGAGCGCCCATGAGACCTACCTGCGGGCCGCCGCGGACTTCCAGAAGGGGTATGAATACCTCAAGGAGGCCGGCAAGATGCGGCGGGACGCCCTGCCCGGGGTGGCGGGCCACCTGACGGCGGCCGACATCCTGCGTCCGAACGGCTGCACGGCCCTCGCCTTCAAGGCCCGCGCCCTGCTCTATGCGGCTTCGCCCCTCAATAACACAGAGGGCGACGCCGACTGGCAAAGGGCCGCCGATGCCTGTGCGCTGGCCTTGCAGACCGCGCTCGAGTGGAAATATGAACTGGTTCCCTGGGAGAAGTACACCGACATCTTCTACGACCAGACCCTGACCAACGAAGTGCTCTGGCCCTACCGCCACCGCGGCAGCAGCAGCCACGCGAGCTACACGGGCATCTTCTGCTATCCGCAGTCCAACATTTCCGCCGCGTCGGGCCTCTGCCCCACGCAGAACTTCGTGGACCGCTACGAAACCCTGCAGGGCGACCCGCTGGTGACCGAGGCCGACCGGGCCGCGGCCGTCGCCGCGGGACACTACAACGAGCAGGATCCTTACGCCAACCGCGACCCGCGCCTCGAGACGACCATCCTCCACGACGGCAGCACCACGCCCTACGTGGAAGGGGTTGTCAACATCTATTATGACCCGGAGACGGACAGCTGGCCCTCGACCCTGATCTCGGGCGTGGCCTCCGAATTCGGCATCGCCTGGGGCACCAACGACGGCAAGGGCTATTCCAACACCGGCTACTACTGCCGCAAGTCCTGGAAGGGCGCCCGCGGCGACAAGGAAAGCGCCTACTACCACATCGACCCGCTGATCCGCCTCGCGGAAATCTATCTCAATTACGCCGAGGCCGTCAACGAGGCCTACGGCCCGAACGGGAAGGCCGACGGCGTGGACCTGACCGCCCTGGAGGCCGTCAACCTGGTGCGCGCCCGGGCCGGGATGCCGCCGGTGCAGGACCGCTTCACCGGGAGCAAGGAGGCCTTCCGCGACCGCATCCGGAACGAGCGCGACGTCGAGCTGGCTTTCGAAGGCAACCACTATTACTTCGACATCCGCCGCTGGAAGGTCGCCCCGGAGCGCATGACCCGCACCCTGGAAGGCATGTACATCCAGTCCTGCCCCGTGGATGAGGCCCATCCCAACGGACGCATCTACGAGCGGCGGCCGATCCCGAACAACCGCCAGTGCACCTGGCG
>JAEEGG010014883.1_pt1 | contig 16401 bp, 12 predicted proteins | sample 9134161 | NCBI WGS metagenome assembly JAEEGG01 (sample SAMN16246543, study PRJNA631951) | gut metagenome | biome: gut microbiome; feature: rumen; material: CR-attached | host: Bos | place: Iran: Karaj | collected 2018-10
TGGATTCTGTCGTGATTCACGGCATTCACGAAACGATGACGATGTTCGGTGGCGACCTCTCGATGCCAGTCGGCGAATTCGTGCTGCGTGCAGAAATCGCAGAATACTTCGGTGAAGCGCTCGGTTATGCCAACAGCCTTGATTATGCCCGCAAGAACACTTTCAACGCGCTCGGCGGAATCGACTGGTATGCTGGCGACAACTGGACTTTCATGGTACAGTATTTGCACAAGTACATCGCCGACTATTCGCATAACTTGGCCGCCGAAAAGAATTCCTCCGAAATGACCTTCCGCATTTCAAAGGAACTGCTGAACAACACGCTCAAACTTTCGCTCTACGGCGTATTCGACATCGATAACCTCGGCTACTACGGCCGCGCCTCGGGCGATTACTCCGTGACCGACCAAGTCATGATTTCACTCGGTTACGACCACTTTGGCGGCAAGCGCGGACAACTCGCCGGCTACAAGAAAAACCGCGAAATCTGGGCGAAAGCGCAGTACTACTTCTAAAAAAGGAGCCTAAAATTAAAAGAATGGAGCGCAAAAGCTCCATTTTTTTTGAGCCCCTGAAAAAAGTATGTTTTTTCTAAGATTTTTAGTGTATATTTAAGTCTTAGAAACGTTTAAAAATCAGGAGGGCTCATGAGCAACCTGTTATCAAAAACCAAGTTTGTACCAGTCACCATTTTGACGGCGCTCCTTTCGCTTGTGGGATGTGGCGATTCTGGGAGTTCTTCGAGTTCCGAGCGTCATTCGATCAACAACAAGACCATTTCCGGTATCTCGCAAAAGGGACCGTTTATTGCAGGCGCATCCGTTACCGTACAAGAACTGGACGGAGTATCGCTTTTGCAGACGGGCAACAGTTTCAAGGGAACCACCCGGAATGACAAGGGCGAATATTCCATTGCAAGCGTAGACCTTGCGTCGCAATACGCACTTGTCGAAGTAAACGGCTACTACCGCAACGAAGTAACTGGGGAAAATTCAAAAAGTCCTATCGTCATGACGGCACTCGTGGATCTTTCTGACCGAGACAATGCGAACGTCAATATTTTCACCCACCTGGAAGTCGCGCGCGTTACAAAATTGGCTCTCGAAGCCGTTGCCAAGGAAAAGGCTCTCCGCGATTCCGTATTGGCGGTTCTTGATTCAGCATCCCTGGCAGATTCGCTCAAAATCTATAAAGACGTGCCTTCGGAAAATCCGCACTTTATTGCAGCAAAACGTCAAGCACACCGCGAATTGCTTGCTTCGTTCGGATTCATAGGAGACATCGAGGCTTCCGAAGATCTTGATATTTTCGGTAAAGGTGACGGTGCAGCGGCGTTGCTTGCACTTAGCGTCATTGTGCTGGGAGACCTGAGCGAAAGTCAATTTACGGAACGCATGGCCCGCTTGACTAGCTATCTCGAGAACGGGGTTTTCTATGACAAGGGACTGATGGGCGAAATGGCGGAATGGGCCGCGAGGGCCGACCTGGATTCGATTCGCAAGAACATGGAAGCCTGGGGCGAGACCGTTCCGGATTTCGAACGTTTTGTGAGAATGTTCTGGAACAAGGCTCTCGAACTTGGCGATTGCACCAAGGATGGCGAACTTGTTGATAATGGCAACTGGGTTTGCGACGACGGGGCTTTCCGTGCAGCGACCAATTTCGAAAGGATTTTCCTGAATAAGGGCTGCACCAGCTACAACCGTGATGAGTCCGTGAAACCTAAAGGAATCCAGTCTTACTACAAGTGTGAAGATTCCGGCTGGGTCGTTGACGTGGAAAAAAATACCGGAACGCTGAAAGATTCCCGCGACAAGGAAAAATACAAGACCATCACTATCGGAAACCAGGTGTGGATGAAAGAAAACCTGCGCTATGAGGCGGAAAAAGGCGAGCGAATTTGTTTAGACGGCGATGAGGATTGTTCGAAATACGGAAGTTTTTACGACTGGAAGACCGCCCAAGAGGCATGTCCCGAGGGCTGGCACCTGCCTTCTATAGATGATTGGGATACGCTGTCCATATTCGTCACGACGCATGATCCTTCCGGAGTCATAGACAGCCTTTCGGAATTGTACAAAATGGATGGTAGGGATCTGGCACAAATTTTACTCAGGTCCAAAACCGAAAGGGACGAGGATGAGCGTTTCGAATATTACGATACTTATGGATTCTCCGAGATTTCCACTCCCATAGGAATCGACCACGATCCTACATTCTGGGTATCGAATTGGGGCATTAGCTGGGACGATGGTGAAGTATCTGGCACTGGATTGTCCGAGTTCTACAAAAAGTGCAAAAACAAAAAAATCGTCCAAGTCGTCATAGATTATAACGGTTTCAATGAGGAATGTGACTGGTATGCCTATGAAGATGCTCCACATGATGTAGACTTCCGCTATGTTCGTGTGGGAATGCCTACGATGCCGAACGGATACGGCGAGGACCCCGGTGCCGACCACAGCGTCCGTTGCTTGAAGGACTAACCCGCATATTCAATCCCGCAATTTAAAGCGACTATAAAGCGACCGTTCAACCGGCCGCTTTTTTATAGCTTATCCTAAGCCCATTCGGATTTTCACAAATCTATTTGGAGTAGAATTTTAGCGGTGAATTTTCTCAATTTGCCGCGCGATGAAAGCTGTTCCTAAAAAAGATGCAGATTTAGAACAGGTTCAAGAACCAATCTGCAAAAATCCCTATTCCGCGTTCACGATGCGGCGTGTATTTTGTATCGGCATTGTTATCGCCGTTTTGTTGCACGTGGGCTTTTACGCCTGGGGATTCTTGAAGCGAACGCAGGTGGTTACCACCCGCGAAGACGCCGAGGTGATTCACGTGGAGCGCCTATTGCTCCAGCCGCCTCCGCCCCCGCCCGAAGTCAAGAAAATCGTAAAGAAGGTGGTTCGCGCAAAGATTATCCCGAACATCGTGCAAGATACCGTGCCGGAACCCGAACCGGAGCCAGAGCCGGAACCGATTGTGGTTACGGACGCGGAACCTGTCGTAGAGGCGCCTGCAGAACCTGTGGCACCGCCCCCGCCGCCACCACCTCCACCACCGCCGAAGCCTTCGAAGGATTCGCTGATGAAGGTGACGAAGGCCTACCTTATCGGGCTTTCCAAGGCGTTCGAAAAGCAGAAGGACTACCCCGCAACGGCCCGCCGCCTAAAACAAGAAGGCACCGTGCGTGTGCAGTTCACCGTCGCAAAGGACGGAAGCATCAGCGGAGCAACCGTATCAAAGCCGTGTCCGTATTCTTCGCTGAACGAAAGTGCGCTTGCCGCCGTGCAGGCAGTGCCAAAGTTCGATCCGATTCCAGCGGTGCTTGGAAAAGAAACATGGAAAATGGAGATACCGATTAAATACAATCTGCATTAAAAGGAGATGCCCGCCTTCGCGGGCATGACAAAGCAACAAGACATTTACATACAACCTAAAACAGGAACACAATGAACTACATCTTAGACTTTATTCAACAGGGCGGCGTTATCGCCTACGTACTCGTGGCGATGAATTTCGTCGGCTATTCCATCATCGTATGGAAAATCATCTCGCTGATTCTCTTCAACAGGAGCATCCGCAAGCGCCTTCCGTCTAAAATTCTGCATCGCGTGGTGAGCCACAACACCGATCACCACATCATTATGGAAAGCATCCGCACCGAAATCGCACTCGCTTTCTCGCCGTTACAGAAGGGCATGACTACGATTGAAAACATCGCAAGCATTTCTCCGCTGCTGGGCCTTTTGGGCACCGTGTTCGGCATATTCAACGCCTTCAGCGTCATCGCCGTTTCGGGCCTTTCGGACGCAGGAGCATTCGCTACAGGCATCAAACTCGCCCTCATTACGACAGTGATTGGCCTCGTGGTCGCCATTCCGCACGTCATCGCGTTCAACTACTTGAACGCAAGCATGGAATCGGAACAGGACAACGTTGAAAACGATGTGCTTTTGCAGCTGGGCCGCATTCTCAAGGAAAAGGACCACATTCGTTCTCAAAGTGCCGATTCCGCAAACGAGGATGCATAAATGGCCAAGCGCACCCGCCGAATCCGCCCCGACATGACGCCGCTCATCGACTGCGTCTTCTTGCTGCTAGTGTTTTTCCTGGTGACTTCAGTCTTCAAGCAAGACGAATCGGTGCTCAAGCTGATTTTGCCGGAAACACAGACCGAAACCAAGCGCGACACGCCCGAAGGCCTGTACATTGAACTTTCCGAAACGGAACTTGCCTTTAATGGACAGCGCGGCACGCACGACGAACTCCGCGAAAAGGCAGCGACGGTGCAGAACAAGAAATCCCCTGTCGCCATCAAGATCGACAAGGGGACGACTTACGAGCGCATCGCCGTCATCCTCGATATTTTACAGGTGCAAAAACTGTACAACATTCAGTTAATTAACGAGATGGAAAGCGCGGAATAAACCTCATGTGCAACGAGGCTTTCTACCGCAAAGATCAACTCGCGAAGTCGCTTTTTATACGCGGCCCGCGAACTGGTTCGTAAACAGCAACAGTCCCGAAATAAAGATTATAACACCGCCTGCGAGAGTCGCGACGGTGTATATTTTTGTCGCAATACGGGTGTGGGCACTCCCCTTGTCGATTCCCTTGCGGAATGCCACGGCCACAATACCGAAGGCCACGTTCGTAATCGTCATGCCAATGCAAATGACAAGTGCACCCAGGAGCGACAGCGCCACCATGGAATTCAGCAGGCAGAACAGCACAATCAGCGCGACAGCCGGGCAAGGCACGATTCCCGTGACGGCAGCAACCCCGATAATTTCTCGCCAGCGGGCAACCGGCGGGAGTGTATTTCCCGAGACAGGTTCCGCGACAGCACCTTCCGCGCCATCCCCCCGAGCAGCACTTACAGAGCCCTTGCGCGACTTAATCACATCGCGAATCGCAAGCACCACCAGCAACACACCCGTGAGCATAATGAGCGCATAACTCGCGCGCTCGATCCCGATGCGGCCCGTCTCGAACGCATTGAATACCGTCGCCTTGAAAATCGCGTACAAGATAAGCAGCAACAATACCGCACTCATCGTGTGCGTTACGGTAATGCCAGCACCAAGCGCAACGCCCTGCCGCCAGCGACCACGACGCGCAATAAAGTAACCGACCACAATTGACTTGCCATGTCCGGGGCCAAGCGCATGCAACATGCCGTACACAAGGCAAATCGCGAGGAACTTCCAAATGGCATCCCAGTCACCGCTTTTCATTGCCGAAATCGCCGCCGTCAACTTTTCACGAAGGACCTTCTGCTCCTCCGCAATCAGCATATAGAAAGAGCGCGTCTTTTCCGCCGGTTTTTCAGGCACCGCCGCAGGCACAACAGCCGCAGGCTTCGCGGCATTTTCCGACGCAACAGGCACAGGAGCAACAGGTTCAGCAGACGCTCCTTCAGCAGGTGCCACCACTTCCGTCGCAGCAGGAGCATCTCCCCCGCCAATATCAAAACGCTTCTTCTTGACTGCCGCCGAAGCATCCATCACAGCAAGCAAAAAAAACAACAGTATTATAAGAGACTTGTCCATATAGTTCCTATCACAATATAAAAAAATGTGACTAATGCAGCGTTTTACATTTTTTGTAAAACACATATGTCGTTTGGAAAGAAAATGTAAAAGATTTGCCGTTTTTAGGGCAAAATGCGCAAAATTTTTCATTTTTTGCATCTTACCAACGGAATCCCGAATTGCTAGATTATGGTCCCGATGAAGATATCGGAAACCATCGAGGCACACATGAGCGCAGCCGTTGCAGCAATCTCGCAACGGAACCAAGCGACCCTTCCTGGTCATCTGATTTTGATTCCTGTTCTTAATGTTTTTATTCGTTTGGCAAAAGCTTCTGGCTTTTGCCTTTCTTTTTATTCGGAGACATGCTATGCCTAAGCGTACCGACATCAAGAAGATTATGCTCATTGGTTCTGGCCCGATTGTGATTGGCCAGGGCTGCGAATTTGACTACTCCGGCGTGCAGGCCTGTAAGGTGCTCCGCCGTGAAGGCTACGAAGTGGTGCTCGTGAACTCCAACCCGGCCACCATCATGACCGACCCCGAAATGGCCGACCGCACCTACATTGAACCGCTGAGCGTCGATATTTTGCACGAAATCATCCGCCGCGAACGCCCCGATGCATTGCTCCCCACACTCGGTGGCCAGACGGCTTTGAACCTCGCCATGGAACTGAACGAACGCGGCATTCTCGACCGCTACCAGGTGGAACTCATCGGCGCCAAGGCCGAATCCATCCAGCGCGCCGAAGACCGCCACCTGTTCAAGGAAGCCATGCTCAAGATCGGGCTTGACCTCCCCCGCTCTGGTTCTGCACACTCCATGAGCGAAGCGACCGCTATCGCCCACACCATCGGAAGCTGGCCGCTCATCATCCGTCCGGGCTTCACCCTCGGTGGTACCGGCGGCGGTATCGCCCACAACGCCGAAGAATTCGAGACCATCGTGAACCGCGGTCTCGACGCCTCGCTCAACAACGAAGTGCTTATCGAAGAATCACTCCTCGGCTGGAAAGAATTCGAAATGGAAGTCATGCGCGACAAGAAGGGCAATGCCGTTATCGTGTGCTCCATTGAAAACCTCGACCCGATGGGTGTGCATACAGGCGACTCCATCACCGTCGCCCCGATCCAGAGCCTCGATGACCGCGCTTACCAGGCCATGCGTGACGACTCCCTGAAGGTCATGGAAGCCATCGGCGTGGAAACCGGCGGATCCAACGTGCAGTGGGCTATCGAACCCAAGACCGGCCGCCGCATCATCATCGAAATGAACCCGCGCGTGTCCCGTTCTTCTGCTCTTGCCTCCAAGGCGACGGGCTTCCCCATCGCAAAGATTGCAGCGCTTCTCGCCGTGGGCTACACGCTCGACGAACTCCGCAACGACATTACGCAGACGACCCCGAGTTGCTTTGAACCGGCACTCGACTACGTTGTCGTGAAGGTCCCGCGCTTCACCTTCGAAAAATTCCCGAAGGCCGACTCAACGCTCGGCACTCAGATGAAGTCTGTTGGCGAAGCCATGGCCATCGGCACCAACTTCAAGCAGGCCATGCAGAAGGCCCTCCGCTCCCTCGAAACGGGATTCGGCGGATTCGGTGCCTGCGCCAAGTGTGAAAAGTTCAAGGAATACGACGACGAAACGCTCGCCAAGGAAGTTGCCCGCCCAAGCGCCGAACGCATCTTCGTGCTGCACGAAGCACTGCGCCGCAAGTGGGGCGTCGAAAAGCTGTACGAAATCACTCGAATTGACCGCTATTTCCTCCGCCATCTCGAAGAACTCGCCCTCTATGAAGACGAAATCCTTTCCGCAGGCTCTCTCGAAAACCTCGCGAAGGACGTGCCGCTATTCCGTCAGGCCAAGGAACTCGGCTACAGCGACATCCAGATTGGTTACCTGTTCCACAAGGCTCCCGAAGAAGTCATGGCGGTGCGCAAGCAGATTGGCCTCGTTCCGAGTTACTACTCCGTCGATACCTGCGCCGGCGAATTCGAAGCCATCACGCCGTATTACTACAGCTGCTACGCGGAAAACAGCGAACCCGTCCGCGAAATCCCGGGTCACGGCCACAAGAAGCGCATCATGGTGCTGGGCGGCGGTCCGAACAGAATCGGTCAGGGTATCGAATTTGACTACTGCTGCTGCCACGCAGCCTTTACGCTGCGCCGCGAAGGCTACGAAGTCATCATGGTGAACTCCAACCCCGAAACGGTTTCCACCGACTACGACACTTCGGACAAACTATACTTTGAACCCCTTACGCTCGAAGACGTGATGGGCATTTATGAACGCGAAAAGTGCGCGGGCGTCATCGTGCAATTCGGCGGCCAGACTCCGCTGAACCTCGCCATGCGTCTCAAGAAGGCCGGTGCAAACGTCGTCGGCACGAGCCCCGAAGACATCGACCTCGCCGAAGACCGCGACTTCTTCAAGCAGCTGGTTGACAAGGTCGGCATCAAGCAGGCCGAAAGCGGCATCGCCCACAACGTGGAAGAAGCCCTCGCCATCGTCGAGAAAATCGGCTACCCCGTTTTGGTGCGCCCGAGCTTCGTTCTCGGCGGCCGCGGCATGGTGATTGTCTATAAGGAAAAATACCTGCGCAAGTTCGTGGAAGAAGCCGCCGCCATTGGTGAAGGTAAGCCGATTCTTATCGACCGCTTCCTCGAAGACGCAACCGAACTCGACGTGGACTGCATCAGCGACGGCAAGCACACCGTGGTAGGCGCCATCATGGAACACGTGGAACCCGCGGGCATCCACTCCGGCGACTCCGCCAGCGTGATTCCGCCCATGACGCTCTCCAAGGAAATTCAGGAAAAGGTCCGCCAGTACGCCAAGGAATTCGCGAAGGAACTCCACGTTTGCGGCCTCATGAATATGCAGCTCGCCGTCAAGGATGGCGAACTCTACATGATCGAAGTGAACCCGCGCGCCTCCCGCACGGTGCCGTTCGTTTCCAAGTCCATCGGCGTCCCGCTTGCAAGCTACGCTAGCCGCTGCATGCTGGGCGAAACCCTCGAACAGATCGGCTTCACCGAAGAAGTCCATGTGCCTTATGTGAGCGTCAAGGAAGCCGTCTTCCCGTTCGTCAAGTTCCCGGGTGTCGACATCACGCTTTCTCCGGAAATGAAGTCCACCGGCGAAGTCATGAGCCTCGATCGCGACCGCGGCCTCGCCTACCTCAAGAGCCAATTGGCTTCCGGCAACAAGGTCCCGAGCCAGGGCAACATCTTCGTCTCGCTCAAGGACGAAGACAAGCAGAAGGCTGTCCCGCTCATCAAGCGCCTCGTCGATATGGGCTACCAGATTTACGCCACCCGCGGTACCTCTACAATGCTCTACAACGAAGGCATCAAGACCCGCGCCGTGTTCCGTATCTCCCGTGGCCGCCCGAACCTGCTCGACCTTATCCACGATAAGGAAGTGCAGTGGATCGTGAACACCACCGAAACCGGCGCCGAAGCCATGGTCGACGAAATCCAGATGCGCTCTAAGGCTGTCGTCTCGGGCATTCCTATCACGACGACCATCGCCGCCCTCACCTCCACCGTCGAAGGCCTCATGGACAAGCACGACTTCGGAAGATTCGAAGTGTGCAGTTTACAGGAGTATCATAGACACGTGAAGAAGTGACACGACGTGTCATCCTGAGCGGAGAGGCATAAGCCTCGAAGTCGAAGGATCTAAAGCATTAAGCGCAGACTCATCCGAGCCTGCGTTTTTGCCATCTATTTCTTTATATATCGCATCAGTTTTGCGATTAGCACTTCATCAAAATTTCTTCGACTATCGATAATTGTATGGATGACGACATCTTTTTCTCGAACTTCATACACAATACGATACAAGCCCTGAATGATTTCTCTATATCGATCAATACCTTGTCTGTATAACTCTGGAACAATTCTTCCACTTTCGGGAAAGTGCGACAAAGAAAGAATGTTGTTTTCAAATTGAGTAATGACAGATTCAACATAAGATTTGTTTAACGACTCATAATAGGCTATGATTTCGCTCAAATCTTCTTTTGCGAATTGCGAAACGACAACGTTGTAAAAATCATTTTCCGACATTGTACTTCCGCCTTAATTCCTGAAAAACCATCGTTGCCGACTCAGTCCGTCCTGCTTGGACATCCTTTTCCGAAAGTTGAATGATTTTTAGAAGGCTGAAAGCATTCTTCATGTCTTGGTATGTTTCAACATCGACAAGAACTGCCCGAGATTTTCCATCCTGGGTTATTACCATCGGTTCCTTGCGTTCGTTCACGAAATTCATCACATCATCGATGTTGGAACTAACGTAAGAATCGGGCTTTATGCATTCGCACACATCAAGCATGTTTGACTCCTGTCGATAAACCTCTTTAAATATACCTTTTTCACACCTCAAAGGCAAGCTTGTATCAGTATGAAGATCCGTTCTTCCGAGACATTGTGGTGATGTTGAGCTTGAATGAAAAAATTCCATCCGCAAGGGCTGCTGAGCTTTTGAATTGGAAAAATCGGCTCTTGAAAATTGGTGCAAGAAAAAAAGTGAAACCTCAGAACAATCACATCCCCCCCCTTTTTTACCCCCGATTGATACCATGGACTTTATTCCGGGGTCACTTTTTTTAGCAAAATAATCTATATTCTACTTGAAAATAGAGAGTTTCCCTTATTCTCAGCTTGAAATCTCGACCATTTTGAACGAGAGAATAAGACGGACGCTCACGTCTGTCGGTATGCAAGTACCGGCAACGGTTCGCTATGCAGGCCGCATTCATGCGGTCCGTTTGTGCGTATCGGCCTTTACGGGGCGTGGGTTGTTTGTCCTTATTCGTTCAGGCAGTCGAGAGCCTCAAGCTGTAAGGACATTCAACTCCACGCCTTTTTTGTGTAGATTGAGCCGGAACAAGAGAAATTCTCACGGGTTAGCTCTTGTTCTTAGCTTGGAATCTCGACAATTTCAGAACGAAAGAATAAGAGGGTACTCAGAAATCCGGACGCATGCGCGCCCTGTTTTGGCGTGGGCGTATTGTATGCCTAGGGCGTCGTGTATTCTCTTTTTGTGAAATCGCCGTAATCCAGTCCCCGAACGGGAGCGAAACAGAACGTTGCGCTTGAAGTTCGGGAGAATGGAATGAAAAACATTGCGGCTGACACGCCTGTCCGGCAAATCTTTGACGTGTATCGAGGAGCCGTTCTCCCCATATTGCTAAAGGACAAGACCACGGGCAAGAATATCCTGTGGGCCACGGACGAATACGACGCCATTTCCCCGAAAAGCGAAATAGAATTCAAGGACATTACCGGCGGGAGCCTGATGCTTGTGCGTCCGCGAATCGCCAAGACTCTTGATGCCCAAAGGGACCGCACCAAGAAGCGTGCCGAAGTCTTTACACCGTCGTGGATTTGCAACCAAATGAACAACGCCCTGGACGATGACTACCTGGGCTATACTGGAGCATTCAATACCGAAGGCGATAGGGCTTGGACCAGAAACCGTAAAAAAATCCAATTTAACGATGGAAAAACCTGGCAAGAATACATCGACCAGACAAGGCTCGAAATCACCTGCGGCGAAGCGCCCTTCGTGACGAGCCGTTACAACCCCACAGATGGAAATTTTATCGAGGTCAAAGACCGCATTGGTTTCTTGGACCGTAAACTTCGCGTGGTCGAAGAGAATGCGGACGGAGATGAATACAAGAAATGGACCATGCGTTCGCTGGAAAGTTGCTACGGGTACGAGTACCAAGGGGATAATCTCTTGATTGCCCGCATCAACGTGTTCTTGTCTTGGACGGAACATTGGGAAAAGAAATTAGGCGAAAAACCGGACAGAACGACGGCGCGGAGTGCCGCTAACGTTATTGCGTGGAACTTTTGGCAGATGGATGGCCTTACGGGCAGGATTCCGCAAATCAAGGAAAAGAATTGCGGACAAATGACGCTACCCGGATTCGAAGTGGAAAACGAATCCAGCAAATCCGATGCCACCGAGGAATGCCTGATTTTTGACTGGCGAAGACGCTTCAGCCGGACCTACAACTCTTTAAAATCAAAGGAGAATGGAAAATGAAAAAATTCTTTGCCGTAATCGGAAACCCTCCGTATCAAGAAACTGTAGCAAAGGTTGAAACTAAGAATGGTCAAAAAGCTGTAAAAAACATCTTTCAGACATTTCAAACAGAAGTTGATAAAATTTCAGATAACACGGAGTTGATCTATCCTGCCAAAAGATGGATTCATCGATCAGGCAAAGGTTTGGCTCAATTCGGTTTCTCTAATATAAATGACCCTCGTTTGTCAAAATTGGTTGTATATCCCAATGCTAAAGACGTTTTTCCGAACAGTGCTGATATTTCAGATGGTATTTCCATTGTTCTAAAGCAACAAACACACAAAGGAAACACGTTTAGATATGTTAATGTAGAGAATAACGAAAGTTATGAAATAGAGTTAGAGTACCCAGGAGAAACTCTGTTGCCGATTGATCCAAAAGATTTGGCTATAGAGAAGAAAATAGAACAGGTTTGTGCTCACAATAAAATTAAATTCCTTTTTGAATTCATCTTATCTCGTTCGTTATTCGGTATAGAAAGTGACTTTGTTGAAAAGAATCCACGAAAGGTAAAATTGTATAATGAGGGAGATGCATTTGACAAAGACAAAGAAATAAAATTGTTTACAAATGACAAAGCGGGTAAAAGCGGACGTGCTCGTTGGTTTATTGCCAATAAAAATGTTGTCGAATCGGGACAAGAGTATATTGATAAATGGAAAGTTGTGGTTTCTAGTGCTAACGCAGGTGGTCAAAAAAGAAGTAGCCAAATTTCACTAATGGACAATCACAGTGCGTTCGGTCGTTCGCGTGTCGCTCTAAAAGCATTTAATACAAAGAAAGAAGCTGAAAATTTTAAAAAGTATTGTCTTTCTAATTTCATAAAATTCGCATTTCTTCTCACTGATGAAGCTCTGTCATCGTTGGCGAAATGGGTTCCTGACTTTCAAGACTATTCAAAAAAGAATAAATTCATTGATTTTGATGATGATATTGACAAACAATTGTTCAAACTTTTTGGCTTAACTGACGCTGAAAAAAAATATGTCATTGAACGAGCGAAAGAATACAAAGAGTAAGGAGATGGTCTAATGTCGAATGTTACACAAATCAAAACGATGCGGCCTGTGAACCGCGCTATTTACGCTTATACCACTCCTAACGATATTTCTCACAATGGCTGGATAAAAATTGGCGATACCGAAGTCAATTTCGGCGAAAACTTGAAAGATGCCGTAAAGGAACGCATCCATCAGCAAACCCACACCTCCGATACCGATGCCCCTATTGCGTGGAGCGGTAGGGCTGTTTTTGAAGATGACTTGACGCCTTTCCGTGATTACGATTTTCATAAATACTTGACAAACAAGGTGGATATTGAACGGAAACCGAAAACGGAATGGTTCAAGACTGACGCAAAAACTTCTAAAAAACATTTCAATGATTTTAAAGAAAATCACGGAATCCTTACCGAAATGGATGGCGTCGAAATCTACGAACTTCGCGATGAACAGGAAGAAGCTGCCAGAAAGACCGCTGATTATTTCGATAACCACAAGCTGGTGAAAATCCTGAAAAAGGACAAGGCTCCCGAATTCCTGTGGAATGCAAAGCCCCGCTTCGGAAAGACGCTCACCGCATACGACTTTTGTAAGCGCGTTGGTGCGAGGAACGTACTTATCTTGACCAACCGCCCCGCCATAGCCGATAGCTGGTACAATGATTATGCGCGTTTCGTCGGGACAGAAGGCGGCTACTATTTTGTAAGCCAGGTGGATGTTTTCAAAAAGAATCCGCAAAAATACAAGCATGTTTTGACAAGGGATGAATTCACTCGTGCCGTTAGCAAGAACAGGCTTGGCTGCATTGAATTTATCTCCTTGCAAGACCTTAAAGGTGCAAAGGCTTTTGGTGGCGATTACGAGAAACTCCGTGAAGTTTCTGAACTTGATTGGGATGTGCTGATTCTTGACGAGGCTCACGAGGGCGTAGAAACCGATAAAACGGATGTTGCCTTGGAACGCATCAAACGCCGTTTTACGCTTAACCTTTCGGGCACTCCGTTCAAGATGCTTGCTTCCGACAAGTTCCCCGAAGAGGCTATATTCAACTGGACATACGCCGACGAACAAGAACGCAAAAGGGAATTTGCCGAAAAGGGTGTAGAAAATCCTTACGAAGACTTGCCGAAGCTCAATCTTTTCACCTACCAGATGTCAGATATGATGGGTGCGAAGGCCGATGCCGGAACTCTCATTGATGACGAAGAAACGCAATATTACTTTGACTTGAACGAGTTCTTCAAGACGAATGCTTCAGGATATTTTGAACATTTGGACGATGTGAAAAAGTTCCTGGATACGCTCACTGACGAGAACTGCAAAAAGTATCCGTTCTCTACGGAAGAACTCAGGAATCAACTCAAACATACGTTTTGGTTGTTGAACCGCGTAGATTCTGCCATCGCCTTGAAAAAGCTTTTGACACAGCACCCTGTATTCAAGGAATATACGGTTGTCCTTGCTGTAGGCAATGGCGACGAGGAACTGGAAAACCAGAAGGCGATTACCGCTGTCCGCGAAGCTATCAAAAACAACGAAAAGACTATTACCCTTTCGGTGGGTCAGCTTACGACGGGTGTCACCATTCCCGAATGGACAGCTGTTCTGATGCTTTGCTCCATGCGCTCTCCGGCTTTGTATATGCAGGCCGCATTCCGTGCTCAAAATCCGTGCCTTTTCTTGGATAAGGATGGCAAAACATATCGCAAAGATAATGCGTATGTGTTCGATTTTGATCCGGCACGCACGCTGACTATCGTGGAAACCATTGCCAATGACCAGTACAAGGATACTGCCGGTGGTGCAGGCGATAGCGAAAAACGCAAAAAGCATGTTCTGGAACTCTTGAACTTCTTCCCTGTGGTAGGTGAAGACGACAATGGGGAAATGATTGAACTGGATGCCGAAAAGGTGTTGACCATCCCGAGGCATATCCACGCCAAGGAAGTTGTTAATCATGGTTTCATGAGCAATTTCTTGTTCCAGAACATTAGCGGAATTTTTGCTGCACCTTCGATCGTGAACGAAATCCTTAAGAAGGTAAATCCTGTCACCAAGGCAGAAGCGGACAAGAATATTGTCACCTCGGAACAGGCTAATGAACTTCCACTTGATGGTAATGGAAATGTCGATGTTCCCTCGGAACAGGTGGTCGGGACCGCCGCAGATAAGTTCGGTGATCCGGTTTTTGCCCAGCAATCTAATGATTACGAAAAAGACGTGAATAGGTTACTGCGAGATCACAAGCCGTCGAAAATTGAAAATATCGTTAAGGAATTGACTGCTGTTTACGATGCCTCTGTAAAGGGCGTGGCCGAAGAAGCCAAAGTCAAGTTTGGTCAAGAGATGACAAAGTCCCAGTCCAAGGAATTCGAGCGCAAACTGCATGATTATGGGCAAAAGAAAATCAGCTCTGCTGCCGCCGATTTCAAGATAGAAGCCGGTACAGCGGAACATAAGCGCGATGAGGCGTTGAAAAACTGCAATTCTAAAGCCGAAGAAAAGCAAATTCAGCAGTTATTCAAAAAGGAAATAGATGCTGCTGAGAAAAAATTCAAAGAAACCGTTTCGGATACATCGGACATTTGGAAAAAGGCGACGGAGGAAACCGTCAAGGCTGTAGAAGAAAGCAAGATTGAAAAGAAGAAAAATGATATTGAAGAAAAGGTTCGCGACCACCTGCGTGGATTTGCCCGCACGATTCCCTCTTTCTTGATGGCCTACGGAAAATACTACGGTGACGATTCAAAGAAAAATACGACTCTTGAAACGTTTGAACGGGATATTCCGGGTAATGTTTTCCTTGAGGTAACGAGTATTACTGTTGACGAATTCAAATTCCTTCGCGATGGGGGTGACTACACCGACAGCGATGGCAAACGAAAGCATTACGAAGGCCATCTCTTTGATTCGGTCGTATTCAACGACTCCGTGAAGGAATTTATGCGCAAACGCTCGGAACTGGCGGACTACTTCATGGAAGATGTAAAGGGCGACATATTCGACTACATCCCGCCGCAGAAGACGAACCAAATCTTTACACCGAAAAAAGTCGTAAAGGACATGGTGGATATGCTCGAAAAGGAAACTCCGGGCTGTTTTGATGACCCGGAGCACACCTTCGCAGACCTGTACATGAAATCGGGACTCTATATCACCGAAATCATCAAGCGTCTTTATCGTTCAAAGAAGATGAAGAAACTCTTCCCTGACGACAAGAAAAGGCTAGAGCATATCGTCAAGAATCAAGTCTGTGGTGCTGCTCCCTCCGAAATCATCTACATGATTGCTATGCACTACATTCTCGGCTTCAACAACGAAATCGAAGGCAAAACCGCATCGCAAATTCAAGCGCTTTATCCGAATTTCAAGATGAAGGATACCGCCGAACTCGCTAAGACCGGGAAGCTAGCCGAATGGGTGGGAACGGCGTATAAATAAAACGTGCGGGAACGCCTATAAAATCTCCTGAAAGTCTTTCAAAAGGCCCTTTTCATAGCTGGAAGGGGCCAAAATTTTCGTTTCTAGCCGGAAAAATGTATATTACATAAAGATAACGGAGGTAAATTATGATTGTTACCTTAAGAAATGTAGATACGCCTTTTTTGAACGTTATAGAAAGTTTGTTGCAGCTTCGCAAGGATGTCTATATGGAAACATCCGAAGAAGAACCAAACGATCTTACCGCCAAGGTTATGGCTGAAAGCGAGGCCGGGAAAAATCTCAGCCCCATTTACAAGAATACCAGCGATTT
>JAEEGG010014885.1_pt1 | contig 16400 bp, 12 predicted proteins | sample 9134161 | NCBI WGS metagenome assembly JAEEGG01 (sample SAMN16246543, study PRJNA631951) | gut metagenome | biome: gut microbiome; feature: rumen; material: CR-attached | host: Bos | place: Iran: Karaj | collected 2018-10
GGTGCGCTTTTTTTCGTAAACGGCGGGAAAAAACACGTTTAAAAAATGATTTCAATATAATTGTTCAAGAGAAAGGGAGGCATTTTTCATGAAAAGAAGGAAAAGAAGGGCGCTTTCGCTCGTGCTGGCGGCTGCCATGTTCATGACGCTGCTCCTTGCATTTTCGCCCGCGTCGGGCGCGGCGAACGTCATCCTCATCGGCGATGCGGACGGAAGCGGCTCGGTAACGAAGGACGACGTGGAGGTGCTCTCGCGCTATATCGCGGGCTGGGAGGGCTACGCCGACAAGGTGGATATGGACGCCGCCGATGTGAGCCGCGACGGAAAGGTGACGAAGGCGGACGCGACTATCCTTGCCCGGTACGTGGCGGGCTGGGACGGCTATGACATGTATATCGGCACTCTCTACATAAAGAACCCGCTGACCATCGTGAAGGAGCCCCTGGACGTGGAGATGAACGCCCAGTCGGCGGTGCTGTCCATCACGGTATCCGGCGAGTTCGACTCCATCGTATATGAGTGGCAGAAGCTGACCACCGGCGGCTGGCGGGCCGCCCCGACCCTGAACAGCGACGACGCCACCTATACCGTCAACAACTCGGCATTGCAGATCATCTCCAAAAACGGGACGGAAGGCTTCGGAGAATACCGCTGCGTCGTCTCGGCGTTTTACAAGGATACACTTGTGAAGCGGGTCACCAGCCGCACCGCCACGGTGGACCCCCAGCCGGAGCCGATGAAGGCGTTGCTTGGGCGTCTCTATCCCGGACATTATTATTACTATTATTATCATTGCATTAATCGAACCGAAGAGTTGGAACCCGGGACAGAGAAAAAGATCGGAGAGCAGCCGATCGGCTACGTTCTGAAAAACTACACAGCGCCGCGATACCGGGAGGCGACCAAGGAGATCCCGCTCGAGCCCTTGTGGGAATGCGGTTACGATAATGGGGAATGGCCTGATTTCGTTTTATACAATGGCATACCCTATGACTCCGGAATCGCCCTGAAAACTGAAAACGGCGAATACTATACGACTGAGGTTTTAATGACACACAACCACGCGAAATGCACCGTCGAATCCTTGTCCGGCGGCAAAGGGCCTTACACCTACACCTGGTATCTCAGCAAGGACAGGTTCGGCAATGATTTTAACCCCCTGATCGAGGGCGTCAACTGCCGTGGACAGGGAACGGAGACAATCCTGGTCTGGCCCAGCGACACCAGCAGCCAGGGTATTCGTTTCATGGGCTTCCTCTGCTGCCGGGTCACCGATTCCAAAGGACGGACAACGAATGCCTGTTATAATTTGGAATCTGGCTCGCAATCTGCGGATTACACATTTAAAGACCATGTTTATCATTGTTATAATATGCTCTATGCCTTGGGTGAAGACGACGTTTTTTTTGAATCTCCTAATGCTATCCTTGATCATGTTCAAAATACGGCGATATATTGGTATACTTATCCGAACAACGACGGTCTCGGCAGATGGTGGTAAGCCCCTGCCGCGCCCCGGACTTTTGTAAAGCCCCCGAAAGAAGAAAATGAACCGAAACTTGAGAAAGGATAGTGACGCTCCTGTGAAACGAAAGGCAAAACGCACCCTCGGCCTGCTCCTGGCGCTGGCGCTGTGCCTGGCGCCGGCGATCGCCTTCGCTCCCGTGTCGAAGGCGGCCAACGTCATCCTCATCGGCGACGTGGACGGCAGCGGCGCCGTGAACAAGGACGACGTGACCCTCCTCTCGCAGTATCTCGCGGGCTGGGAGGGCAGCGCCGACAAGGTGGACATGGACGCCGCCGACCTGGACCGGGACGGGAAGGTGACCAAGGCGGACGCCGCCATTCTGGCCAGATATGCGGCGGCATGGGACGGCTATGATCTGTACGCCGGCACCCTCTACGTCAAGAACCCGCTGGCCATCGTCAAGGAGCCTGTGGACGTGGAGATGATCGAAAAATCGGCGGTGCTGTCCCTCACGGTCTCCGGCGAGTTCGACTCCATCGTGTATGACTGGCAGAAGAAGACCACCGCCGGCTGGCGGGACGCCCCGACCCTGAACAGCGACGACGCCACCTATACCGTCAACAACGCGGCGCTGCAGATCGTCTCCAAGAACGGCGTGGAAGGGTATGGCGAATACCGCTGCATCGTATCGGCGTTTTACAAGGGTTCTCTTGTGGCGCAGGTCACCAGCCGCACCGCCACGGTAGACCCCCAGCCGGAGCCCATGGAGGCTACGCTTGCGAGACCCGAGGAGCCGACGAAGTATTTCTACTTTTATCATTGCCAAGTACATAAAACCGAGGATCCCGACCCTTTGCATCCGGGCAAAAATATCTTCGAGCAGCCGATCGGCCATGTTCTGAAAAACTACTCACAGCCGCGATTCGAGGAAGCGACCGCGGAGATCATCGTTGAGCCGTTTTGGGAATGCGGTTACGATAACGGCGAGTGGCCCTTAGCCTTTATATACAAGGGAGCGCATTACGACAGCGATATGTGCCGGAAAAATGAAAACGGAGATTACTATACGACGGAGATCCTGCTGGGAGGGCATTACCAAGGCACTTACCAAAGGTGCTCCATATCCTCCGTATCCGGAGGCAAAGGACCCTACACCTACACCTGGTATATCAGCAAGGACAGGTTCGGCAATGATTTTCAACCCCTGATCGAGGGCTACAACTGCTTTGGACAGGGTACGGAGGAGATCATCGTCTGGCCCAGCGACACCAGCAACCAGGAGATGCGCTTTATGGGCTTCCTCTGCTGCCGTGTCACCGACGCCAAGGGCCGGACGACCAATGCCTGCTATTTTACGGGACATAACTATACCAATACATTCCGTTATTATCTTATGCTCTATGCCCTGGGTGAGAAAAGCCTCTGGTTCGAATACGCAAATCATACGACTGAAGAGGGCATTGATATGTGGTGGTGGACTTACCCGGATAACGAAGGCATCGGCAGATGGTATTAAAGGCGATTTCCGGAAAGGAGTATGGAAACGATGATGAAGATCACACGAAGCAGGTTCATGACTGTGCTGCTGTCCCTGCTGCTTCTTGTCGGGCTGCTCCCCGTGGGGGCGTCCGCCGCCGGCGGCAGCCTCGCCCTGGAGGCGGGCAGCGTCACAGCCTCCGCGGAGGCGGGAACAACCGTCCGGGTCCCCGTCAACGCCACGGCCAACAGCGGATACGGCTCCGGCGTATTGACGGTCAGCTGGAACAAAACGGCGCTGGAGCTGAAGGACGTGGAGTACAGCGCCCTGGCCCCCAAGGGCTTCTCCGCGGCCATCCAGAACACGGGGAAGTATATCATCGATTTCGGCGACGTTCTGGCCACTGAGAACTTTACCGGCACCGGAACGTTCTTCACCCTGGTCTTCGAGGTCAGGTCGGGCGCCCAGAAGGGCGACTATACCGTCAGCCTTTCGGATTTCGACGTCTGCGACAAGGACATCGAACCTCTGACCGTCACCGGCAAGGACGGGACGGTCACCCTCACCGACGCCCCGGTCGTTACCCTGACCGGCATCACGATCACAAAGGCCCCCGCCAGGACGGAATACACGGAGGGCGAGAGCTTTGACGCTTCCGGCATGGAGGTGACGGCGAAATACTCTGACGACAGCGCCGCCGTGGTGACGGATTATACCTTCAGCCCCTCCGACGCGCTGAAAACGGGCGATGAGAACGTCACCGTCAGCTACACCGAGGGCGAAGTGACGGTGAAAGCGAAGCAGACGATCACGGTCAAGGCGGCGCCGGCCGTCCTGGAGGGGATCGAGATCACCACGCCGCCCGCGAAGACGGAATACACGGCGGGCGAGAGCTTCGACGCTTCCGGCATGGAGGTGACGGCAAAGTATTCCGACGGCAGCGCTGCCGTCGTGACGGATTATACCGTCAGCCCCTCCGGCGCGCTGAAGACGAGCGATGAGAGCGTCACCGTCAGCTATACCGAGGGCGAAGTGACGGTGACGGCGAAGCAGACGATCACGGTCAAGGCGGCGCCGGCGGTCCTGGAGGGGATCGAGATCAGCGCGCCGCCCGCGAAGACGGAATACACGGCGGGCGAGAGCTTTGACGCTTCCGGCATGGAGGTGACGGCGAAATACTCCGACGGCAGCACCGCCGTGGTGACGGATTATACTTTCAGCCCCTCCGGCGCGCTGAAAACGAGCGACGAGAGCGTCACCGTCAGCTACAGCGAGGGCGAAGTGACGAAGAAAGCAAAGCAGACGATCACGGTCAAGGCCAGGCAGTACACCCTGACCTATGAGACCGGCGGCGGCAGCGAGGTCGAAGGAAAGAAATACGACGACGGGACGACGGCGGAGCTGACGGCGCTCCCCACCCGGGAGGGCTATACCTTCACCGGCTGGTATGCCGACGAAGCGCTGACGGAGAAGATCACCTCCGTCAAAATGGACGGGGACAAGACCGTCTATGCCGGCTGGGAACCTGCATCCGAACCGGAACCGGAGCCCGACCCCGATCCCGAACCTGAACCTGATCCCGAACCGGAACCCGACCCCGAACCCCAGCGGGTCAGCCCCTTCGAGGACGTCCCGGAGACGGCATATTTCTATGACGCGGTGCTGTGGGCTTATTACGCCGAGCCCCAGGTGACCAACGGCATCGACGCCACCCACTTCGGCCCCGTCAACACCGTGACGAGGGGCCAGGCGGTGACCTTCCTCTGGCGGGCCATGGGCTGCCCGGAGCCGGAGAGCACGGTCAGCCCCTTCGAGGACGTGACGGAGGGCAAGTATTTCTATAAGGCGGTCCTCTGGGCGGTGGAGAAGGGCGTCACCAACGGCACGGACAAGACCCATTTTACCCCCAATCAGACCTGCTCCACGGCCCACATCCTCACCTTCCTGTACCGGACCATGGGCGTCGGCGACGACGGCTGGTATGAAGTGGCGGAAGCCTGGGCCAAGGGCGCCGGGCTGCTGGAGGACCTGGAGATCAAGGTCGCGCCGGGGGTGGAGTGCCCCCGCTGCGACGTGGTGCTGTTCCTCTGCCGCGCCCTGGCAGAGTAAACCGAGGCAAACTAATACGAATACCTAATAGAAATCTCGGATTCCCAGCGGCATAAATCGCGCCAAACTTCGTTGTCGGCCTTGACGGGCGGCAGCCCGCCTTCGTCCTCCGCCTCGTCTGACACGATTTCTGCTCGCTGCTCGATCCTAGATTTCTGTCAGGTATTAGTATAAGCGCCCGCGTTCCGTTTTTCGGAACGCGGGCGCGTTTTTTATACGGTTTGTCATACCGCCTGTCTCTTGAGCTCCGGCGGCGCGGCAGCGAGAAGGGCCAGGGCAGCGTCGGTGTCCGTCAGATAGGGCCGCACCTCCTCCGCCCGGAGGATCACCGGCATCCGGTCGTGTATTTCCGCCATGCTCTCGTTGGCTGCCCGGGTGAGGATGACGAAACGGCAGACTCCCTCCGCCATGGCATACAGCCCGCCCAGATAGATCACCGGCTGCTTCTCCACGGAGAAATAGTATTTCGTCTTCTCCCTGTCCCATTCATAGAAGCCCGCGGCGGGCAGCACGACGCGCCGGGAGCGCAGGCTTTCGGCGAAGGTCTTCTTCTCCGAAGCCGTCTCGCTGCGGGCGTTCAGCAGCAGCTTTTTCTCCGAAAAGCCGGGGAAGCCGAAGACCGCCGGAATGGGTATGAGCTTGCCCTGCCGGCTGACGACGGCGGGGGCGGCGTCGCCGGGAAGGATCTCCCCGGTCTTATACTGCCCGGGGTGGCTTTTTTCCAGCATGCGCAGGATGGCTTCGATGCGTTCGTCCGCGCTGTCCGCGCTGAAATAATACCGTCCGCACATGCTTATCGATCCGCTGCGATCTGCTTTTCCAGGGCGTCCTCCGCATCCCGGAAAACGTCCCCGCCGGGCCTGGTCAGGTCGGAAAAGGCGATGCCCGTGCTGAGGAAGACGGGCGGCAGGTCGTCCTCCGGCTGCCCCAGCAGGCGGCTCACCTGCCCGGTCTTTTCCAGCACCAGCGGCGTCATGGCGCTGGTGATCCGCGTCATGATGACCACGAAGGTGTCCTCCGCCAGGCGGCAGATGCTGTCCGTGGAGCGGAAGCTGCTGCGCAGCGCCGCCGCTGTCCGCTTCACCACCCGGTCCGCGTATTCATAGCCCTTTTCGGCCTTGAGAGCGCCGAGACCGTCGATGCGGGTCATCAGCGCCGCGATGCGGCTTTTGTCGGAATCGCGGAAGAGGATGTCGAAAGCGCTGCGGTTGTAGAGCCCTGTCAGCGGATCGTGGAGGGCGGCGTAGGTAAAGCGGCCGGATGCATCCTTTTCCCTTTCCTCGAGGCGGTATCCCCGAAGCTTTTCCAGCAGGAACTGCTCGAATTCCGCGGCGGGCACGGGCCGGGAGAAATAGTAGCCCTGCACGATGTCGCAGCCCATGGCCTTGAGGGTGAACAGCTGCTCCGCCGTCTCCACGCCCTCGGCGACGGTGGGCACCTCCAGCGCCTCCGCCATGCGGAGCACCACGTCCAGCAGGCGGGTGTCCTTCCGCTGCTTGAAGGCGCTGCGGATGAATTCCATGTCCAGCTTCAGCACGTCGATGGGCAGGAGGGAGATCATGCTCAGGGAGGAATAGCCGGTGCCGAAGTCGTCCATTTCGATGCGGAAGCCCGCCTCGCGCAGCCGGTTCACCACGGCGATGATCTGGGCGGAGTCCTCCGTATAGGCGGATTCCGTCACCTCCAGCAGCAGGTCCTCGCAGCGCAGGCCGTTTTCCGCCACGATGGCCGTCAGCCGCTCCGCCAGGTCGTTGTCATACATGTTGATGCGGGACACGTTCACCGACACGGGGACGGAGACACCCAGCCGGTCCTTCCAGTCCCGGATGTGGGCCGCCGCGGCGCGCCAGACATAGCCGTCCAGCTCGCGGACAAAGCCGCTGTCCTCAAACAGGGGGATGAACACGCCGGGGCTGATCATACCCAGCCGGGGATGGTCCCAGCGCACCAGCGCCTCCGCGCTGCTCAGCACCGGCTCGTCGGGCCGCACGTCGAATTTGGGCTGGAAATAGACCAGGAACTGCTTTTCCCGGATGGCGGCGGGGAAATCCTCCAGCAGCTGCTCGGCCAGGACCTCCGATTCATGGAGGGATTCGTCGTAAACGCCGGTCGCGTGCCGGATGTCGTTGCGCACCCGGTCCGCCGCCTGCTTGGCCCGGTCAAAGCGGCGCTCCAGGTCGATGCTCCGGTCCGTGTTGAAGTAGACGCCCATGCGCAGCCGCGCCTTTGCGCCGCTGGTCCCGTCCCCCAGGGGCAGGGAGAGGCGCTCCAGAAGGTCGGCGTAGCCGTCGCGGTGGGGGCAGTAGAGGAAGAAGGTGTCCGCTCCGCGGCGGCAGACGATGCCGCCCGCCTCCTCCACGAATTCCCGCAGGAGCCCGGCGATCCCCGTCAGCAGCCGGTCCGCCTGGGCCTTCCCGTAGCGCTCGTTGATCATGTGGAAGTGGTTGATATCCATCACGACGGCGTCGGTGGGCGTGTCCCGGTGGCGGCTGTCGAACTGCGCGGCATAGTGGAAGAAGTATTCCAGGTTATACAGCCCCGTCAGATGGTCCCGCTCCGTCAGACGGATGGTGTCCCGGTCCTCGGAAAGCTCGATGGTGCGCAGCACCCGCGCGAGGATCACCTTGGGCTGGGGATAGGGCTTGGGGATGAAATCGATGGCCCCCACGGTGAGGCTCTCCACCTCCGCGTCCTTGTCCGCCGTCATGACGATCACCGGCAGGGGGGCATAGCGGGCGTTGGATTTCAGGGCGCGCAGCACGTCCAGGCCGTGCATGTCCGGCAGGTTCAGGTCCAGAAGGACGAGGCTCAGGTTTTCCGCCTCCGCCTCCGCGATCGCCAGCGCCTCCGCGCCGGTGAGGGCGGGAACGACCCGATAGCTGTCCTCCAGGATCATGGTCAGGATCTCCTGGTTGATGGGTTCATCCTCCACCAGCAGGATCCTCCGTTTCTCGTTCGCGCCGCGGAATCCCGATTGCTTTTCCGGCATGGCTGTAGTTCCTCCTTCCTCCGCGCCGGCGGCCTCCGTCGGGCGGGGGTTGTTCTTTCGTTTCTTCTTGGGTCACCGCCCGCTGCCGATCAGCTTTTCCAGCGTCCGGAAAAGCTCCTCCGGCTGCACGGGCTTGGACAGGTGGGCGTTGAGCCCCGCCTGCATGGAGCGCTGCACGTCCTCGTCAAAGGCGTTGGCGGTCAGGGCGATGATGGGAATGGTCCCGGCGTCCGGCCGGTCCATGGCCCGGATGGCGCGCGTTGCCTCCAGTCCGTCCATTTCCGGCATCCGGATGTCCATCAGCACGGCGTCGTAATGGCCGGGCGCGCTGGCAGCGAACATCTCCACGGCGCGGCGGCCGTTTTCCGCGTGCTCCGCCGTCACCTTCTGCATATCCAGCACCATGAGGAGGATCTCGGCGTTGATGGGCACGTCCTCCGCCACCAGCACCCGCCGGCCTGCCAGCTCTGCCCTGGGCGCTTCTTCGCCGTCCCCGCTTTCCGGCTGCGGGGCAGCTTCCTCCGCCGCCTCCGCCAGAGTGACGGTGACGGTGAAGGCGGTTCCCGCGCCCTTTTCGCTCCGCACCTCGAGGCTGCCGTTCATCAGCTCCACCAGGCTCCTGGTGATGGACAGGCTCAGACCGGCGCCGCCGAAGCCGCCGGCGGCGGAGGGAGCCTCCGGGGGAAGCGCGTCGAACAGGCGGGGCAGATCGTCCCCGTCGATGCCGGCGCCGGTATCGCTGACGGTGAAGCGGAAGGTCGCCCTGCGGTCGAAGCGGGCAGCCTCCTCCACGGAGAAGGTGACGCTGCCTTCCCTCGGGGTGGATTTGACGGCGTTGTCCAGAAGGTTGACAAGCACCTGCCGCAGCTTCCTGCCGTCGCCGATATAGCGGTCGCCCAGCCTGCCCCCGGTCCGGAATCCGTAACGGAGCCCCTTGTCCCGGCACCGGCTGCCGATCACGGCGTTCACCTGCTCCAGCATCCCGGTGAAGGAGAATTCCTCGCTGCGGACCGCCATCCTGCCGGATTCGATGCGGCGCATGTCCAGGATGTCGTTGACGATATCCAGCAGCTGGCGGGCGGATTCGCCGATCTGTTCCAGCTGCGCCGCGGTCTCCTGGGGAAGCTGCGGGCTTTTGCGGGCGATGCTGCTCAGGCCGATGATGGCGTTCAGGGGCGTGCGTATCTCATGGCTCATGTTGGAGAGAAAAGCGCTCTTTGCCCGGCTGGCCTGCTCGGCCGCCGCCAGCGCCTCGCTGAGGGCGCGGCTGTGCTCCTGCGCCTCCCGCACCTCGGCGTCCGCGTCCCTGAAGCCGCAGACCACGCCCATCCTGCCGCCTGGCATTTTGACCGCGGCGAATTCGATGCGGAAACAGCGGTCGGAGCCGTCGTCCATGCGCCGCCGGTAGCTGACGCTGAACCGGGGCTGCTCCTGCAGCTTCCGGACGATGTTGGGCAGGGCCAGCTCCTCCCGAAGCCGGGCCTGATCCTCCGGGACCACGGTGGCGCGGATGCAGGATTCCTTCGCCTGGGAATAGTTCCTGCTGCCCGGCGCTTCCCGGATGGGAGCGTCGGCGGCGGTCCCCTCCGCGCCGGTGCGGTAGATGGAGAACGTCTCGCTCTCCACATCCGTGATGAGCCACACCTCGCTGTAAGCTTCGCTCAGCGTTTCGATGACCGCCTGCCGCACCGCCAGGTCGGATTCCATGCGCACCCGCTTTTCCGTGACGTCCGAAATGAAGACATAGTGGACGTCGCCGTAGGCCTCCGTCCGCGTCCGATGGCCGTAATCGTCCACCCAGCGGACGGTCCCGTCCCGGCGGACGATGCGGTATTCCACATGCTCGTCATAGCCCGCGCCGGGGGCGGAGTGATTCCGGATGGCCTCGATCACGGAAGCATAGTCCGCCGGATGGGGCATGCCCCGGAAGCTGAAGCCCGTCAGCTCCCGAAACTGGTCCAGGGTCTCGCAGCCGTAGATATCCAGCACGGCCCGGTTGACGAAAAGAAGCTTCTGATTGTCGTCCCGGCAGATATAGAAACCGCCGGGCATGTGCTGCCCGATTTCCTCGACGACGGACATCGTCTGCTCGTTCAGTTCAAAATGCTTTTCGGGCATGACTGCCGGCCTCCTTCGGGTTTTGCATGCTGACAACTCTCCATTTTATACTACACTCATTATATTATATTCCCATTCCCTCTCCGGTGCAATGAAAAGCGGGAAGAATCGACCTGTTCTTTTACTCCGGCAGGCGGGCGCAAAACCGGCCGGTCCGGCGGCGCGCGCAGACCTGCGGAACCGTCGAAGGACGAAAGAGAAAAGCCGATTGCCGTCGCTAGGGTTTCTGTGCCATGATAGCTTATATAAATATATTTATTAGAGAGGGTATCTTTATGGCGAATGAAATAACGCCGAATCAAAGGCTGGAAGAACTGCGCCGGCGCGTGGCGGAGGAGCGGCCGGCGGATAAGGTTAAGATCACCGCCGAAGCGGAAAAGCTGCAGAATGCGATGGCCGCCCTGGGGAACATTACGAACGACCTGAGCTTTGAGAAAGTCTACGATACCCTCCGTTCCAACGACGGCGGCGCGAAAGCGGATGCACTCTATACGAAATGGATGGAGGAGAAGACCCGGAAGCAGCTGGAGGACGAGAAAAAAACACCGGAGGACCGGATGGAGGAGCTGCTTCGCCTTCCCGTGCGGGAGGATTACATGAATCGGAGGGTATATGGGGAGGACGAGCGCTTTGCCGTCGTGCGGGAAGTCATGGCCACCCGCTCGCTGTCCCGCGAGTATCGGGAGCATCCGGAGAGATTTCAGACCGTCGGTCAGGTGGACGATCGCTATAAAAAGATATGGGCCAGCTTCGGCTCGTTTACGGACGCCTTAAACTACATCCAGGAAAACCAGATGGATCTGATCAGCGAGGATCCAAGCGGCGGGAAGCTGGAAGCGGCTTTCAAAAAAGCTATCAGCTGCTGCAGAACGGGAGCTATGTGCAGCTGGCCGCCGGTTTCCTCGCCAAAGCCGGCGAAGCCCAGGAGATCAAATCCGTGAATCAGCCCGATGAAGCCGTGAAGCAGCGGCAGGAGGCGGAAGCCGAGGCCGGCGCGGAGCTGAAATGACGGGAACAGGAGACGGCGAAACAATAGAGCCAGCCGCCCGCCTGAACGGAAAAAGCCCCGGAATCTGCGGATTCCGGGGCTTTGGCATTTTGCATCGGCACATGCGGAACAGCTTTGCGCGGTGGGCGGATCAGAAGCCGGGGATGCTGGTCAGCGGGGTGAATGCCTTGCCCTTGCGGCTGGCCTTCATGGCGCGCTGGATGTTGATATCCCGCAGCAGGTTCTTGCCGGTGGGGGTGGCGGTCATGTCGGCCACGGCCTGCTCGCGGCTCAGGTCGCTGTGTTCCCCGTGATACATGGCGAGCTTCCGCTTGAAGGATTCGCGCTGGCCGCTGATGCCGTTGGCGAGCATCTTGTCGGTAGCCTTGGGGGCCGACGCCACGGCCCGGTCGAAAATTCCCTGCGCCTGGCCGTGCAGGGCGGCGGCCTGCTGGTTTCCGGGGGCATGCTCCATCAGGAAACGGGTGTCGTCCATCGTTTTATAGCTTTCGCGGACGGCGGCCATACTGCGGGCGGCTTCCAGCTCGTCTCCCTCGTCTTTGTTGCCTTTTTTTGCCTGCATGGGGCCCGCGGCGGGGGCCGCGCTGACGGCGGACATGGCCGCGGCGGGCATGGCAATCTGCTGGCCGGCGGCTGCCATAGCACCCTCCTGGTCGGCGCGCGCCTCCAGGGCGTGATCGTTCAGGAACCCGCCGCCTGTCACTTCGCCGCGGGACTGGGAGACCACATGGCTCAGCTCATGCCCCAGCAGCGACTGACCGCCGAAGCTGGAGAAATCCAGCATGCCCGGCGCGAAAGCGATGCTGCTGCCCTGGGTGACGGCCTGCGCTCCGGCGTCGGCCACCGCCTGGCTCTCATAGAGCTTTACGGCGGACAGGTCCGCTCCAAAGGCGTTTTCCATCTTGGCACGCATGGCGTCGGGCAGATCGACCCGGCGCCCCAGCTGCTCTGCGGAGGGTTTGGCCGCGCCGGAACGCAGCGCTTCCTGGGAGGGACCCGGCGCCGCGCTCTGCCTTCTCGCCGTTTCGCTCGTTATCGCCCGGTTTTTCCGTTCTGCGTGGGTGTAACTCATCGTCTCAGGCTCCTTCCTTTTCCGCTTGACCGTCGGCGCCCGACGACCATACGCCTTGCTTCTGCGCAGTATTGTATCACCGAATGCACAAAAATGGGAACGCTTTTCGTGCCAGTTTCAAAAAAATACGGATCTATTAAATAGGGTGATTCGGGGCGCGGCGTCGTTCAATACCCGAGGAATTTCTGAAGCTCCTTGTCAGGCAGAAGCTCCTTCTTGCCGAGCCCGAACGAGGCGTCCGGAACGATTTCCAGATAGCGGTCCAGGAATTCCTCGTAGGTCTTTGCCTCGAAGCAGTACGGCGTGATGAAAAAATCCCTGCTGCCGCCGGTCACGCGGTCTCCGGCCGTTACGCTCACTTTGTAGTCGCCTGACTTCAGTTTATAGAAATCATAGCGCTCAAGATTCCAGCCGTGCAGGCTGATAGGGCCGAAGGAAGGGGAATAACTTGCCACGATCGGATTGGCCTGAAGCGCCGCGCTCTGATAGTCGTACTCCACGCACTCTATAAACCGTTCGGCGCTTTCGACGTCGTACACCGAATACTTGCGTTCGTCCCCGAATCTCCTGACGAATTCAAGGTCACCGTCGACCCTCTGTATATCGTACTGCCAGGTCTTGCCGAGCATCGTTTTGTCAAGCCAGCGATAATCCTTCTTTACATGATCGAAGGCTTTATCCAGATAGACGGTGATGTCCGTGCCGAACTTGAATTTCTCTTCCGGGTTCGCGTGTTCCACGGCATCGCGCGTATATCTGCACAGAAAATCGATGAATTCGTCCGCGGTGGCGCCCTCTGTCCACGGTTCCACGACGTCCGAATCGTCATAATAGTTTTTGCTGATCTGACCGAAAACATATTGGCCGTGAAGCGGCGCGATCTGCCAGACCGGAGTTTGCTTCCGCAACATCGGCAGCGTAGCCCAATGGAATTCCTCGCGCAGCTTTTCCAAGGCTTTTTCATAATATACGTTGATATCCGTCCCGTATTTGAACAGCTCCGGATCGGCGGTAGGGTTCTTGTTCAGCTCCTTTTCGCGTTTTTTCTCCTTTTCCCTTTCCAGCTCCATCGCGAAGAACTCATCGGTGCTGAGCGGCGTCCACGCCCATACCTTGTCCGAGCTGTGGCTCGCCAGCGCCGACGAATAGATAAACGCACCTCCGGCGCTGCGCCGCCACTTGTTCCATCTGCCTGCCGCCAGGCTCCCGTCCTTCATGATCAAAAGGCAGAACTGCTCCTCTTTCGGCTTTTTTCTGTCTGCCAAGGACTTGAACCCCTCAAACTGAACATTGCGGACGCCTTCTTCTTCGGGGCCGAGATTGATCCAGTTGACACCTTCTTCTTCCAGGCTTTCTGTAAGGTCATAGCGATCGAGAGAGTGCCATCTTGCCACCTCTTTCGCATCTACAGAGTCGGCGGTTCCGCGCAGGAAGAACCCTGCTGCGGCAGACCCGTCCCCGGAGGGATGCCAGCCGCCTGCGGTATAATCTCCCGTTTTCAGTTCGAGCAGGCAGTATTCTCCGTATTGCGGCATATCCTTGTCCGAAACATCGTGGAATTCGTTGAAAGACAGCCTGAGCTTCTTATAATCGACGTTAAACATAATTCCCTCCGCAAATCCCGATTTGTCCGGGTGATTGCGTCTCGACGCAAACCTAATATACCACAGGAATACTTCCGATGTATATTGGTTTCCAAAAAAGAAGGCGGCTCATGATCTCGTGCAGCCGCCCGCACGGATCAAAAGGCTCCGGGCAGCAAAAAACCCCCTGAATCGCAGCGATTCAAGGGGTTTCCGTGTTTTAAGGAGTCTCGATCAGCGCTTGCTGAGCTGAAAACGCTTCCAAAGCCAAGAATGGAAATCGGATAGATTATGCGTTTTCCATCCGGTTTTCGATGAAAAACAGCCTTTTTCAAGGTCAAAATGTTCTGAAAAACAGAGATTGGATCACCAAGAAATTTCAAGGTTATGTGATGCAATGGGCCCTTTCTAGCCACTCCATTCTTGATAATCCTCAGAGCCAGCTACCTGGATTTCAGGCAGCTGGCTCCGCGTTTATTCGTCTGGATCGTCGCTAAACATCATAATTGGCAGAACAAAGGACATGCTTCTGTCTCCGTTCCGCAGGCGTTTGTCCGCCACGGAAAAAGGATGCACACACCAGCACCAGTCCCCGTCCAGATACGCGCTGTTGTCAAAGCTTTCAAAGAGCTTTGTGCCCACGGCAGTCTTGCCCGCGCAGGGAGACCCGCTGATAAGGATCAGCTTCTTCTTTATCGAGCACTCTCCTTCGCCGTAAATCTGAACAGCGGATCGCCGTTTTCTTCCATTCCATACTGCACCATGCCGCCCTTTTCCATGGCTCGGACGGAGGCAATGTTCTCTTTGGCACAGCCGCCGTGTACGCCGGAAAGCGCATAGTCCTCCGCGGCGATCCGGAGCAGTTCCTTCACACATTGCGTTCCGTATCCTAGGTTTCTGTATTCTTCATCCAGCAGGATAAAGAGTTCAGGTTCCGCTGGATTACGGCTTCCATCCAGTCCGCACCATCCCATAATGGTTCCGGGATGCTCCTTCCCACATACCGCAAGGCAAAGGTGGCGGATACAGCCTTTCGTATTCTTTTCGTAATTCCCGCGCATATAGGCAAGAACTTCCCGAGACTCCGTATCAGACAGCGGATGATGATCAGCCGGCCAGGTCCGGGCAATTTCGGTCAGATCATCCTCTGTGACGAAATGAAGGATCAGTTTCTCCGTTCGATAGTCCATCATAAGTCCCTGCTGTCCGTATCCGTCCCGAATTCTGATATAAGCCCTGATATGCTCATCCTTCGGGCGCTCGATGATTCCTGAGACGTTATTCAGATTTCCTTCCGCGGCGAGGATCGTGTTTCCGGAGCTCTGCAGGACAATGCCCATATGATCGTGCTCCCGGTTCTCAAAAACTCTGTCATAGATGACGATGTCGCCGGCTTCAGGAACGAAGCCTTCTTCTCCTTTGCGGTACTCTATCCGAACGTCGCCCTGCGCGAATTCTTCCCAGGCGATACAGCCTGCCAGATGACAGGTTTTACAGGCATCCGGCCTGATGGGAATCTCAAATCCCGCTTCGCGGCAGCAGTAATATACAAATGCCGCGCACCATAACCCGTCGGCTTCTCTCAGCGTCCACTTCGGGAAAAACCGAATGATCGGTTCGAGATTTGCTTCTTTCCCCTCAATATAACCGTGAAATGGAGTTTGAGCCGCTTTCTTCGCCACCTCCGCCAGGTATTTTTTCGTTGCCTTTTCCATGGTGAACCAGCCTCTGAATACTTCTCACATATCCGGAAAATCCAATAAACGCCAATTTTGTATGGATAAAGCCCGGAAACTTGAATTTCCGGGCTTTTTGAGTCGTTTCGAGGTCCCGATCAGCGCTTGCTGAACTGAAAACGCTTCCAAACCTCAGAATCGAAATCGGGTTGATTTTGTGTTTTCCATCCGGTTTTCGATGAAAAACAGCCATTTTCAATGTCAAATCCTTCTGAAAACCGCACTTTTTTATTTTACAGTTTTTCGAGGTTTGCTGCCTACCTGCTCCTTGTTCACGGCAGCCCAGGGCCACGGACAACAGCAGAGGCGGCAAATCTTGAAACAAAAAACAGAAAGGAAATGACTATGGAACAGTTTGTCTTCGACGAGAAAAATGGACTCTGGTACGAGCTGAGAGGGGATTACTATTACCCCTGTCTGACGCTGCCGGATGACAGAGAATACCACATAGGAATATGGGGTGAACGCCACGGGCACTATCTGAAACAGGAGCGCAATCCGATTTATGAAGCGATGTTGCTGAAAGGGACATTGTACTCTTACCTTTCTGAAATCAATGCTCAGGCAGAAGATATGCTCTTGCGATTGACAGAAGAAATGGCCTGCGCCGAAGGCATCGCCGAACAGCTCAAGGCTCAGGATCAAATGCTATGGGTGCAGCGGATGAACAGTATCCGAGACAGAGCAACGGAGATCATAAATCATGAGTTGATATTTGTGTAAGGTACTCGGCGGCGGGGTAATCCCCGCCGCTTTTATACAAATACTTCACCGCCTGTATGGATTTGAATGGAACGCTCTTTTATAATGGGCAAGGGATTACAGAAAAACTTTACTCC
>JAEEGG010014887.1_pt1 | contig 16399 bp, 13 predicted proteins | sample 9134161 | NCBI WGS metagenome assembly JAEEGG01 (sample SAMN16246543, study PRJNA631951) | gut metagenome | biome: gut microbiome; feature: rumen; material: CR-attached | host: Bos | place: Iran: Karaj | collected 2018-10
GTATTGATCTTCGCTATTCCTTCTTCAGATACTGTATTCAATCTTATTTTTTAGACGTACCATCCAAAACGCCGCTTCTACAATGAAAATCAGTACCAAACTCACCACGCTTAACATAGTCATCGAGGCTCAGCGCCTGAGCGGAAATAATCTCTACAGGTGATTTCCTGATTCCAAATGGATTGTCATTCTTTGCCATAATAGAATAGTGCTTAAATAGAACGGTACTTATTTCTTATTCGATGTTGTACAAAAACTTACACGATCTCCATCATCTAAAGTTCTCTGCACATAGTCGTCGAGGGTCAGTGCCTGAACGGTAATAAGATCAACAGGTGATTTTCTGATTGCAAATGGATTCTCATTCTTAGCCATAATCTTCAATTTTTTAATGTTAATAGTATATCATTTTGAAATTCATGTGGCAAAGTTACGATTTATTATTGGTTATTTACGCACTTTCTCTGTTAAATAATCAAAATAAGGCTCACTTAACTGTGACTGTCGCGGTATTGTTTGGCAGTCATGCCGGTAACTCGTTTGAAATAGCGGTAAAAAGATGTCGGTTCAGAGAAGCCGAGCAAGTAGGCTGTCTCCTGAAGTGTCTGCGTGGCACGTGTCGCAATGAGTCGCTTGGCCTGTGCTATCACATATTGCTCTATCCATTCGGCAGGAGAGAGACCGTTGGTAGCCATACGGATGACCTTGCTGAGGTGCTTGGGCGTGAGGTTCAATCGATTGGCGTAGAACTTAATCTCCCGCGACTCCCGATAGTGCCTTACCACCAACTCGCAGAAGTGGTTGAAGATCTCCACATGCCGGGTTGCTGTCCATTGTTTGTCTTGTTCGTAACGATAGTAATTGAGGAATTCATAGCCAACGGCCAGCTGTGCCAGCAATGTCTGATAGCGGTGGGGCATTTCCTCGTCGGTATGGGTGGCGATGATGTCGAGCTGGTCTATGATGGCCAGCAGATGACTGGCCTGCTTGTCTGTCAACGAGCAGACGGGAGCGTTGTTGAATTTCGCACTGTCGTGGCTGAAGGTGTGATAGCGCAGATCGTCGAGCAATCCCGAAGAGATTGTCAGCATGGCATAGGTGCCTGTCGACACTCATCGAGATGGGGATGTGACAAACCACACATCCCCATCTCTTATGGTCGCACTTATAACCACAAACTCTGTTTTGCAATGTCGAGATAGCAAAAACACCGCTTTTGAACCATTTTGTAACAATGTAACAGTGTTACAATGTGTTACATTCTGGAAGTCAACGAAATCAGGGTGAAGTGTTACAAATCGCGCTATAATTAAAGGTCTGGAGAGGGAGCTGAAATGTTCGTTGTGTCAAATATTTTCGCTGTTTACCACAATCATCCTCCGTTTATCATACCTATTTGATTATCAATTAGTTATGCTGCATCAGATTTAAGGCTAAGGAAAGTGGGAGTTTACAGGCAGTAAACTCGGAGTTTAATCTATCTAAACTCGGACTTTAGTGCCTATAAAGTCCGAGTATACTGTGAGCAATGTAACAACGTAAAATATTTTCAAATGCTCGAACACACTGGTTCAAACGAAAATGTAACATTGTAACACTGTTACATTGTTACATTTCTGTGTCTGTAGTGTACTGAATAAGTTGACAAAATTTGAGTTCAACTTATGAATAGAAATGTAAAGAAAACAAGAGAGGAGAGTCTTGAAATTCTCCGTGAGTTTCTGACTACAGATATGTCAAAAGGTGCCATATGTAGAAAATATGGGCTGAATCGTAACTGGGTTTACACAAATTTGATTAAATTTGCAGTCGCAGACAAGAAAGATGGCATAGCGATGAAGAAATTACCAGGTAACGTAAGTGTTGAGAAGACGTATCGTGATGACGACCGCGATGCTCTCCTAAAGCGCATCCGTGAGCTGGAGATAGAGCTTCGCAGGACAGAAATGGCTCGTGATGGCATGCGTCTCACCGTCGTTGATCACGAGGTCGATGCCCTTCAATATCTCTTTCTCGCCGATCCTGGCATGTAAATTCTTGACTTCTAACATATAAGCGCTATTTGGTGTGCAAAGGTAGTCTTTTATTTCCATAATGCCAAACCCAGATAATGATAGACTATTTGCATCCTATTCACAATATCACCCTTGGATATCTTCCTGTTAATCGCGAATTGGATCCATTGCGAGTAAAAACAAAAGCAGATGAAAAGAAAGATAATGAAGTGGGAGAGGAAATCAAACTAGACTCCTTGAGGCTGCAATACTTCAACGATATGATACAGAGAGCAGGCAATACAAAGTTTGTTTTTGTCTATTCGCCCACATGGTATGGAAGCCATGACCTGTCGTTGGACACAATCAAGAATCTTGCTAATAAGTATCACTTTGAATTTCTGGATTTTTCCCAAGATGACAAATACGTTCATCATAACGAGTTTTTTTATGATGGCTCACACATGAATGCCCGTGGTGCTGATGAGTTCACAAAAGACTTGATAAAAGAACTTAGAAAACGAAAGGTACTAGAATAATTGCTCAGCATAATATAAAATACACTATAGTGATAGACATGGAGTGAGGCACGTCTCACAGTCTGATTCTCTCCATATTGAACGCAAATCGGGATGCTTTTATCGAATTGTTCGCTGAGGCATCCCGATGGCTTTATACATTATTATATATGTACGGCCCTCGCCCTGCGAAACAATTCTGCCAGTTTGTTTGGAAATCTCGGAAAGTCTTCGTATCTTTGCCAAATGAAATATGATTCATTCAAAAAGACAGAAGATATGGGAAAGTTTGAATTGATGGCGCTGCCGTATGCAGCGGAGGCTCTGGAGCCGGTGATTAGCAGACAGACGCTGGAGTTTCATCATGGGAAGCATCTGGCGGCGTATGTGAATAATCTCAATGGGCTGTTGCCTGGGAGTGGATTCGAGGAGATGACTCTGGAGGAGATTGTGTGTAAGGCACAGGGTGGCATTCTGAATAATGCGGGGCAAATACTGAATCATGAGCTTTACTTCGGACAGTTTGCAGCTCCTATGGATAACAATGCGCCTACGGGTAAACTCGCTGAGGCTCTCGTGCGCGACTTTGGGTCGTTCGAGGCATTCAAGGATGCATTCCAGAAGGCTGGTGCCACGCTCTTCGGCTCTGGCTGGGCGTGGCTGTCGGCTGATCAGGATGGCAAGCTTGTGATTACGCAGGAGGCTAATGCTGCCAATCCTGTTCAGAAGGGTCTGAAGCCGCTGCTGACTTTCGACGTTTGGGAGCATGCCTACTATTTGGACTACCAGAACCGTCGGCCAGACCACCTGGCTGCACTATGGGGAATTGTGGACTGGACGATTATCGAACAACGCTATCAAGACAGATAACAATACAGCAAACAGTACAAAAAACTTTTGATGCACGACTACCCTGACAGGATGTCGCCTGAGCAGGCACAGGCGTTTTGCGATGCCGTGCTGAACATCGTCAGCCAGATACCTCGCGGACGAGTGACTACCTATGGACATATCGCAGCCTTGGCAGGCTGGCCCAGTCATTCGCGGATGGTTGGTCGCACTTTGAGATATACGCCTGGAGCTGAGTCACTTCCCTGTCATCGTGTGGTCAATCAAGAAGGTCGCACAGCCCCAGGCTGGAGTCGCCAGCGTCCACTCTTAGAGGATGAAGGCGTCCGTTTCAAGCCTAATGGTCATGTGGATATGTCTCGCCATCTTTGGGAGCCGGAGATAGAGTTATAGAAAAAATATGATGAAACAGATGGAAATCGTATCAGCGATGAAAAGGAATATGCGATGGTTGATGGGTGCGTGGCTCATCTGTGGATTATGGATGTTCGTGGCCTGTGCCAACGAGGATAGCCCGGCTGTGGTGCCTGTTATGGAACAGTTGCAGGACGGTGAGTGGACGGGCAGCGGTGAGGGACGCAGTGGAACGATTATCGTCAAGGTGACGGTAGAGGACCATCAGGTGGCGAAGGTGACCGTTGTCAGCCAGTCGGAGTCGAGCTTCGCGCAAGAGACGATTAACAGCATCTGTGAGAGTGCTGTGGGCAGAACGGAAGAGATGAACGTTGAGGTGGATGGCATCACGGGTGCCACGCTGACCTCAACGGGTGTCATCGATGCCATCAATATGGCCCTGGAGGCTGCGATGGGAAAGCCGGTTGGTGGGGACAAGATCTACAAAGACGGCACATGCGACATCGTCGTGATTGGTGCTGGCGGTGCCGGGCTCTCCGCAGCTGTGGCAGCAGCAGAAACGGCAAATAATCTGAAGATCATTGTGCTGGAGAAGCAGGGCATCATCGGTGGTAATACCAACAACTCCACGGGCGGCATCAACGCGGCAGAGACGGATATCCAGAAGGGACTCGGCATCGAGGACAGCAAGAAACTGTTCTACGACGACACGATGAAAGGCGGCAAATACGAGAATATCCCGTCGTTGGTGGAGAACTTGGTGGAACACGCCCCCGTAACCATCTCGTGGCTGACGGGGCTTGGTGCTGATCTGAACGACGTGGGACTGATGAGTGGCAGTAGCGTGAAGCGCACACATCGCCCAAAGGGTGGCTCGGCCATCGGTCCGCATCTGATGAAGATTCTTAAGGATGCCACAACGAGTAAAAACATCGAGATACGCACATCGAACAAGGTATTAGACCTGCTCTCTGCTGTCGATGGCAGTGTGACGGGCGTGAAGGTGCAAAATGCCAACGGCAGCACGTATTCGCTAACGGCAAAGGCTGTGATCATTGCCACGGGAGGCTTTGGCGCCAATCTGGAGATGGTGGCCAGCCTGCAGCCCTCACTCAAGGGTTTTGCCACGCTGAACCATCCTGGTGCCACAGGCGATGCCTTTGGTTGGATGACGGCCATCGGAGGTGCAACCATCCAGATGGCGAACATTCAGATTCATCCTACGGCAGAGGCCACAAACCATATTCTGATAACGGAGGCTGTACGCGGCAACGGTGCCATTCTGGTGAATCACGAAAGCATGCGCTTCTGTAACGAGATGGATACACGCGATGTCGTGTCAGCAGCCATCCTGAAGCAGACGCGGGGCGAGGCTTTCCTCATCTTCGACCATGGTGTAAGAAAGTCGTTGGCCTCCATCGAGACGTATGCCAACCAGCATCTGCTCAAGGAGGGGAATACCGTTGCGGAATTGGCTAGCGCTATAGACATCCCTGCCGCTGATCTTGAAGCCACGCTGAACCGCTACAACGCCCAACAGAAAGCAGGTGTCGATGAGGACTTCGGGCGTAGTGCTGCACAGATGACGGCCGCATTGGAGACCGCACCGTACTATGCCGTCTGCGTCACCCCCGCCATCCACCACACGATGGGCGGTCTGAGCGTGAATACTGATACGCAAGTGCTGAAGGCCGACGGAACGCCCATCCCTGGACTCTATGCTGCAGGCGAGGTGACTGGTGGGCTGCATGGTGCCAATCGTCTGGGTGGAAATGGTGTGGCAGATATCGTGGTCAATGGTCGTTTGGCGGGTATTGCTGCAGCGCAGAAAGCTTTAAAGTAAGGAAGGAGGGCATATGAAAATCATCGTAGCAATTGATTCGTTTAAGGGTTGTCTGACATCGGCTGAGGCTAATCAGGCGGCAAGCGAGGGTGTTTATGCAAAGATGCCTGATGCGCAGGTGGTGCAAGTGCCTGTCAGCGATGGCGGCGAGGGATTCTTGGAGGCTTTCCATGCAGTGATGGGTGGCAAGATAGTAGAGGTCAACGTGAAGGATCCGCTGATGCGAACGATTGTGGCATCGTATCTCATACAGGGCGATACGGCTGTGATAGAGATTGCCAAGGCCAGTGGGCTGACGCTGCTATCGCCAGAGGAGCGCAATCCGATGGTGGCCACGAGCTACGGCACGGGCCAGCTGGTGGTGGATGCCGTAAGACGAGGTTGCAAACATATCATCGTAGGACTTGGCGGGAGTGCTACCAGCGATTGCGGCATAGGTATGCTGCGGGCGATTATTGATGCCTTTGCCAAAGGAAATTCTTGGGATGATGTGCGTGAATTGGATGACGTTAGTTTCACGATAGCAACGGATGTCACCAATCCGCTTTGTGGTGAACAAGGTGCGGCACATGTGTTCGCGCCTCAGAAAGGGGCATCACCAGATATGGTGTTTGCTCTCGATGCTCGTGCCAAACGGTTTGCGGAGGCATCAGCCAAGCATCTGGGACGCGACTGTCAAAACATGCCTGGTGCAGGCGCAGCTGGCGGCTTGGGCTATGCTTTCCTGCAATACATGAATGCCGACTGTTGCTCTGGCATCGACCTTCTGCTGGATACCATCCATTTCGACGACCTGCTGCAAGACGCAGATCTTGTAATCACTGGCGAGGGCTCTGCTGACCGTCAGACACTGATGGGAAAACTCCCCTTCGGCATCCTCCAACGGGCCCAACGACATCATGTCCCCGTCATGCTAATTGCTGGCCGAATCGCCGACGAACAACTCCTCCTCGATGCAGGCTTCTCCCGTGTCACCAGCATCAATCCTCCCGGCTTACCCCTCAAGATCGCCTTGCAACCCGCAACCGCGAAGGAAAATATAAGGAATACGATCCTGGAACTTACAATATAGAGAAATGGACACAAATGATGCCCATATCGCACGGCTGAATTATCCTACTGTTCCTTCTAATGAAACACTTAAAAGCTTTTGGGCCTCGACGGCAAACTCCATCGGGAGCTTCTGCAGCACCTCCTTGGCGTAGCCGTTGACGATGAGCGAGACGGCCTGCTCGGTAGGGATGCCGCGCTGGTTGCAATAGAAGAGCTGATCCTCGGAGATCTTCGATGTGGTGGCCTCGTGCTCGAAGATGGCGGTGTCGTTGTGGACGTCCATGTAGGGGAAGGTATGGGCGCCACAGTCGGAACCCAGGAGCAGCGAGTCGCAGGAGGAGTAGTTGCGGGCATTATCGGCTGTGGCAGCAGCGCGAACAAGACCGCGATAACTATTCTGGCTATGACCAGCAGAGATACCCTTAGAGATAATGGTACTCTTCGTATTCTTTCCGATGTGAATCATCTTCGTACCCGTATCGGCCTCCTGATAGTTGTTCGTCACAGCGACGGAATAGAATTCTGCCTGCGAGTTGTCACCTCTCAGGATGCAGGAAGGGTATTTCCAGGTAATAGCCGAGCCCGTCTCTACTTGTGTCCAGGAGAGCTTGGAGTCGATGCCACGCAGGTCGCCACGCTTCGTGACCAGATTGAGCACACCACCCTTGCCGTTCTCATCGCCAGGATACCAGTTCTGGACGGTGGAGTACTTCACTTCTGCACGATTCATGACGATGATCTCCACGATAGCGGCATGGAGTTGGTTCTCGTCGCGCATCGGAGCCGTGCAGCCTTCGAGATAGGAGACGTAGGCATCGTCGTCGGCAATGATGAGCGTGCGCTCGAACTGTCCTGTATTGCGGGCATTGATGCGGAAATAGCTGCTGAGCTCCATCGGACAGCGCACACCCTTGGGGATATAGACGAACGAGCCGTCGGAGAATACGGCAGAGTTGAGTGCTGCGAAGAAGTTGTCGCGATAAGGCACGACTGTGCCCAGATACTGGCGCACCAGGTCGGGATGCTCCTTGATGGCATCGCCGATGGAGCAGAAGATGACACCCTTCTCGCGGAGCTTCTCCTTGAAGGTGGTCTTCACGCTGACAGAGTCCATGATGGCATCGACGGCGGTGTTGCCAGAAAGGGCCAGTCGCTCCTCAAGGGGGATGCCCAGCTTATCGAAGGTCTTTTCAAGCTGAGGGTCGATCTTGCCATCGCCCTTGGGCTTATTGGCCATAGGGTCGGCGTAGTAGGAGATGGCCTGATAGTCGATGGGAGGCACATGTACATGCCCCCATTTGGGCTCCGTCTGTTCCTGCCAGTAGCGGAAGGCCTTCAGGCGGAAGTCGAGCATCCACTCGGGCTCGCCTTTCTTGGCTGAGATGAGACGGACGATATCCTCATTGAGGCCTACGGGAATGATCTCCGTATGCACATCGGTCGTGAAGCCGAACTCGTATTTCTGCTCGGCTACCTGACGGACATATTCATTTTTGGTTTCAGACACAGATTCCTTTTTTGTTTTAGACATAAGAACAAAAGAACAGATTTATCTCACTCCGCATTCCTCATAAATTTGATGGCCAGCATGGTGAGGTCATCGCTCTGCTCTGCCTCATCTACGAAACGGTGCACGGCATCGGTCATCTTGCGGACAATCGTTGTGGGCATCACCTGATTCTCTGCCAGGCATGCTGCAGCCACACGGATAATGCGGTCGTCGCCAAACTGGGCATGCATGCTGTCCTCAGCCTCGTTGAGGCCGTCGGTATAGAGGAAGATGGTGTCCTTTGGCCCAAGCTGCTTCTCCTGGCGGGTGTAGACCCAGTCGGGCATGACGCCTACAGGCAGGTTCGAGTCGCAGGGAAGCTGGCTGATGCCGGAGCCGATGAGCAGCGGAGAGTCATGGCCGGCATTACAATAGCTGAGATGGCCTGTATGAAGGTCGAGCACGCCAATGAAGAGCGTGACGAACATGTTCGTGTCGTTACCCTCGGCCATCGTGTCGTTGAGGCCCCTTGCTATCTGGTCGGGCTCCCACAGATGGGAGGAGATGTTGCGGAACAGCGAGCGCGTCATGGCCATGACCAATGAAGCAGGCACACCCTTGCCCGAGACATCGCCAATGCAAAAGATGAGTTTCTCGTCGCGGATGTAGAAGTCGAACAGGTCGCCACCCACATCCTTGGCAGGCTTCAGTGTTCCAAAGATGTCAATGTCATCGCGCTCAGGATAAGGTGGGAAGGTCTTCGGCAACATCGACATCTGGATGTCGTGCGCAATCTTCAACTCGTTTTCGATGGCAGCCTTCGAGGCCGTCGTCTCCTTGAGCTCTTCCACGTAATGTGTCAGCGAATGTTGCATCGACTCGAAGGAGTCGCGCAGCTGGCGTATCTCGTCGTTGTGCTTGATCTGTGGCAACGGCGTTGAGAAGTTTCCCTTGGCCACCTCGCTGGCAGAGACTGCCAGGTGGCTCAGAGGCTTAGTAGCCCGCTTGATGATTCTACGACCGACAATACGTGTCACCAGCAGAGCCAGGGCAATCAGCACGAGCATAATCACGCCCAAGCCTTTAGAAATAGGATCCACCATGATAATGGGTACGACAGAGGCGATGCTCCAACCGGTATGCTCGATAGGCTCATAGAACATATAGACAGACCAGAAATCGCTGTCGAAGAATTTGAACGACGTGATGATGTCGGTATTCTTCTCGCTGTAGGCACCTCTCCTGCCTGCCACCATCAAATGGCCTAAGTGATCGTCGATGGAGTCTTTCGTCGTCTTGGCAAGATCGAAATAGTTCTTCCTGATAATGAAGTCCTTGTCGGGATGGGCGATGTACGTTCCTTCCTGGTCGATGATAAACTTCTTCGTCACACCCCGCCAGTCAATGTTTAACAGAAGATTGTCATTCTTATGACGACTCTCGGAAGAGTGACGGAATTCAACACGGACGCTGTCATTATCAGAATACGTGAAGCCGAACACTCTTTTGGAAAGCCAGCTCAATGACAAATCCGCCCCAAGGATGGCGACCGTCTTGCCCTGCTTGTCATGGATGGGCATCATGCATGAGACCAGCGGCGTAATGGAGTCGGAAGCGTCGAAGAACGGCTTCGACCAATAGCTGCTATCCGCCTTCAGGGCTTCCGTGAACCATTCGGCTTTCAGGTAGTCGTGACTGGCACTGCCGATGATGCGCTTCTCGACCTTCCCGTCATCGCCTCTGACAGCATAAGGACAGAACCAACGGCCCTTCTGCGGATAGTAACCATCCACAAAGCTGACCCCACAGCTGCGGATCGCCGGATTCTGGGCAACCACCTTGCTCATGATATCGGCCAGTTTGTCAGGCTGTCCCAGATTCTCCTGAATCTCGTCCACACGATTGCCTGTGGCGGTATATACTTCTGTGAGAACCCGTCCCACGCTCGCTTTGGCCGACAGCAAAGAACTCTTGTGCAGGCTGGCTTCCTCCATCAAAACGATGTTCTTGGCAAGCACAAAAATCCAGTACGAGACGAAAACCATCACGATGAACTGTGTGAAGGCTATCCACCTCGTCAGGCGCTTGGCAAAGGAACGGAACTTGGGCTTCTTCTCAGACATAAGAACAATCTTTCATTTCAAACATAAGAACATAAGTACATATTATTTCCTCCGTCATTGGAACAAGAGCTTTATATGTTCTTATGTTCTTTTGTCTAAAATATTTCTGTCTATAACTTCTGTTCTACCTCAATCTCTGTGAAGGTCTCAATGATATCACCGACCTGGATATCGTTGAAGTTCACCAGTGAGATACCACACTCCAGGCCTGTTGCCACTTCCTTGGCATCGTCCTTGTAGCGCTTCAGGGCATCGATAGGAGCCGTGTGGATCACGATACCGTCGCGGATGACGCGGGCCTTGTCCTTGTTGTGTACCTTACCGTCGGTCACCAGACCACCGGCTACGGTACCCACCTTCGAGATCTTGAACACCTGCTTCACCTCGATCTCACCAGAGACGATCTCCTTCTTCACCTTGTCGAGCATACCCTGCATCGTGGACTTCACCTCATCGATGGCATCATAGATGATAGAATATGTGTTGATCTCGACACCCTCGCGCTCAGCGGCACGACGGGCATCGGCAGAAGGACGCACCTGGAAGCCGACGATGATGGCATCGGAAGCCGAAGCCAGCATGACGTCGTTCTCGGAGATCTGACCTACAGCCTTGGCAATCACGTTCACCTGAACCTTCTCAGTTGAGAGCTTGATGAACGAATCGGAGAGAGCCTCGATGGATCCGTCGGTATCACCCTTGACGATGATGTTCAGCTCATGGAACTCACCCTTGGCGATACGGCGCGAGAGTTCGTCGAGACCCAGTGTCTTCGATGTGCGCAGGCTCTGTTCGCGCTGCAGCTGCACACGCTTATTGGTAATGTCACGCGCCTCCTGCTCAGTCTCCATGATGTGGAACGAGTCGCCAGCCGTCGGAGCGCCGTTGAGTCCCAGTATGATAGCGGGCTCGGCAGGGCCTGCCTGCTCGATGCGCTGGTTGCGCTCGTTGAACATGGCCTTGATGCGCCCGTAGCTGGTGCCAGCCACCACCACGTCGCCCACCTTCAGCGTACCGTTTGATACGAGTACGGTGGATACGTAGCCGCGACCTTTATCGAGCGATGACTCGATGACCGATCCCGTAGCCTTGCGGTTCGGATTTGCCTTCAGGTCGAGCATCTCGGCCTCGAGCAGCACTTTCTCCAGCAGTTCGTCGACACCAACACCCTTCTTGGCGCTGATCTCCTGGCACTGGTACTTACCTCCCCAGTCCTCGACGAGCAGGTTCATGTTGGCCAGGTCCTCACGGATCTTGTCGGGGTTGGCACCCGGCTTATCAATCTTGTTAATGGCAAATACCATCGGTACGTTAGCTGCCTGTGCATGAGCGATAGCCTCCTTGGTGGTAGGCATCACAGAGTCGTCGGCAGCGATGATGATGATGGCAATATCCGTCACTTGGGCACCACGGGCACGCATGGCAGTAAAGGCCTCGTGACCAGGAGTGTCCAAAAAAGTTATCTGACGGCCATCCTTCAGTTTCACATTATAGGCACCGATATGTTGAGTGATACCACCAGCCTCACCGGCAATGACGTTCGTATTACGGATGAAGTCGAGCAACGAGGTCTTACCATGGTCGACATGACCCATCACCGTCACAATCGGAGCGCGGTTGAGGAGATCGTTCTCGTCATCCTCCTCCTCAGTGATGGCGTTCTGAACCTCAGCACTGACATATTCCGTCGTGAATCCGAACTCTTCGGCAACAATGTTGATGGTCTCGGCGTCCAGACGCTGGTTAATCGACACCATGATGCCAATGCTCATACAGGTACCGATGACCTGGTTGACGCCAACATTCATCATCGTGGCGAGCTCAGAAACCGTCACAAACTCCGTCAGCTTCAGCACCTTGCTCTGTGCTGCCTCCTGAGCCATCTCCTCGTTCATGCGCTCAGCCACAGCATCGCGCTTCTCACGACGGTACTTAGCACCTTTCTTGTTCTGGTTCTTCGACGTCAGACGGGCCAGCGTCTCCTTTACCTGACGGGCTACGGCCTCGTCATCCACCTCCAGGGGCTTCACGGGACGATTCTTTTTCTTGTTCTTACCGCCACCCTGCTGGTTATTGTCCTGGAAATTCTGGTTGCCGCCCTTGTTCTTATTCTTCTTATTATTATTGTTCTGGCTCTTGTCCTGATTGACGGCAGCTTCAATATCCACGCGCTCCTTACCACCACGGATACGCTCGCGCTTCTTCTTCTCACCATTGCCACCATGCATCTGGGCCTGTTTCTCCTCGCGCTCTTTCTTACGTTCCTCCTTTGTCTTTTTCTTCGGACGCGTACTCTGGTTGAGAGAGTCGAGGTCGATCTTACCGACAACATTGAGGTTGGGTACAGCCTTCTGCTCTGTTTTCAGCTTGTATACCTCAGGCTCTTTAGCTGCCGACGGCTGTGCCTCCGGCTCTTCCTGAGCCTGGGATGTTTCAGGAACAGCCTCAATAACGGGCTCAGCCTTGGATTCCGCCTTGGGTTCAGGCTTCGGCTCGGGCTTGACCTCAGGCTTGGCCTCGGGTTTGGGTTCGGGCGCCTCTACCTTCTTCTCCACAACAGGCTGGGACGCAGGCTTCTCTTTCGGAGCAGGCTTACCCACCTGACTCAGATCTATCTTCCCCAGTGGTGTGAACGTCTGCCGAGGTTCTTCCTTCGTTTCTATGACGACAGGCTCCGGCTTGGTTTCTTTCTTGACCTTCTCCTTTTCTTTCTTCTTTGGGAACATCATCCCTGCCTGGGTCTTCACATCCTTGTCACCCCTGAATTCCTTGACCAATGCTTCATACTGCTCGTCATTGATCTTGGTGTTCATGTTGGCATCGTCCTTGATCTCACCCAGACTCTTCTTGTTCTTCAGATAGTCGACTGCCGTCTGAAGACCAATATTCAGTTCCGTTAATACTTTATTTAATCTGACACCCATCTATTCAAATTGATAAATGATAAATGATAATTGATAATTATTCAAACTCCGCACGGAGTACTTCCAACAGATGGTCGACAGTCTCTTCCTCGAGGTCGGCCTTTTCGATGAGCATCTCTCGCGGTGCGTTAAGCACAGCCTTGGCGGTGTCGAGTCCGATAGCCTTAATGGCATCGATAACCCACTGATCCACCTCATCGTCGAACTCATCCAGATAGATATCTTCGTCAGCTTCACTCTCGCTGACCACACGGAACACATCAATCGTATATTCTGTCAGCATAGAAGCCAACTTGATGTTCATACCGCCACGCCCGATGGCCAAACTTACCTCCTCGGGCTGCAGGAAGACCTCAGCCTTACGGTTCTCCTGGTCAAGGGTGATGCTGGAGATCTTAGCGGGACTCAGGGCACGCTGAATGAACAGCTGAACGTTTGAAGAGTAATTGATCACATCGATATTTTCGTTGCCAAGCTCACGGACGATACCGTGTACACGGCTACCCTTGACACCAACACAGGCGCCAACCGGATCGATACGCTCGTCATAGCTCTCCACGGCCACCTTTGCACGGTCACCTGGCATACGAGCCACCTTCTTGATGGTAATCAGACCGTCGTTGATCTCAGGTACCTCGGCCTCGAGCAGACGCTCCAGGAACACAGGGCTGGTACGGGAGAGGATGATGCGTGGGTTGTTGTTCTCGTTCTGCACCTCCTTCACAATAGCTCGGATGGTCTCACCCTTATGGTAGTTGTCCGAGGGAATCTGCTCACTCTTCGGCAGATGGAGCTCGTTGCTCTCATCGTCCATCAGCAGCACCTCGCGCTTCCAGATCTGATAGACCTCGCCGCTGACCACTTGTCCGACTCTGTCCTTATACTTCTGATACAGTGAGTCGTGTTCCAGTTCCAGGATTTTCGAAGCCAGCGTCTGGCGCAGGTTGAGGATAGCACGGCGACCGAACTTCTGGAAGTTCACCTCTTCTGATACCTCTTCACCCACCTCATAGTCAGGCTCAATCTTCTGGGCTTCGGAGAGGGCAATCTCCTTGTTCTCATCCACCACATCGCCGTCGGCTACCACCACACGGTTACGGTGAATCTCAAAGTCACCCTTGTCGGGGTTCACAATCACGTCAAAATTCTCGTCAGAGCCATAGATCTTGGCGATGACGTTACGGAAACTCTCTTCGAGCACACTGACAAGTGTCGTGCGGTCGATGTTCTTGTTCTCTTTAAATTCCTGAAAGGTTTCAATCATTGAAGGGCCTTTCGCATCTTTCCTTGTTGCCATTAATATATCTTTTTATTTTCAATCTTCAATCATTTAAACGCCAGCAGGTACTTGGCATATTTGATGCCATCCATATGATAGGTCTTATCAACCTCCACCAATACGGGACGCTTCTTGCCTTCCTGCTTCTGTTTCTCCTGAACGGTGACCGTAAAGTCCGTTCCGTCTACCGACTTCAACACACCCTGAACTTTCTTGCCTTCGAGGTCAAGCACCTCAACGGTATCTCCAATATGGTTAATATACTGTTGCGCCACCTTAAAGGGTTGTCCGAGTCCTGCGCTGCCCACCTCAAGCTCATAGTCGCCGAGTTCATCGCCCAAGCGTTCCTGCAAGAAGCGGCTCAGTTCAGCACAGTCCTCAATCCACACACCGTCGGCGTGGTCGATCTCGATGACGATCCTGTCGTCAGTTCCAAACAAAATGTCTACAAGGAAATAGTCGTTGCCCTGCAACCACTCTTCCGTCAATGCTTTAATTGTCTCTTTATTGATCATCTAACACTTATTAATATCGAAAATGAGAGACCCTTTCGAGCCTCTCATTCCGCTGAACGGGTGCAAAGGTACACATTTCCCCGTAATCCACCAAATATTTTATTAAAAAATTCATCTATTCATTAAAAAATGCACAATTCAATCGTTTGTTGATGTTTTATTTGTACCTTTGCAGGCCGTTATCAACCGATTATAAACTAAATGAAGATATGTGGTCAACTATACTCTCTGTTGTACTGATCGTCAATGAACTGATGGCCTCTAATGCTGGCGAGGTCATGAGTCCCGCCACCAACTTTGACAGTTGGATAGAATTATATAACCCCGATGACCTAAGCATCAACCTGAGCGGGATGTACCTGAGCAACGATCCGGAAAACCTGACGTTGTGGAAGATGCCCAGTAATATGGGTAGCATTCCTGCCAAGGGATTCAAGGTGATATGGCTGGGATCAAATGATATCAAGACCGACCAGGCTACTTTTAAGCTTGACTGCGATGGTGGCACCATCTTCCTGAGTGACAAGGACGGCCATCTCATTGTCAGTCAAGACTACCCCGAGGCGATGAGTCGCACATCCTACGCCCGGAAAACCGATGGCGGCGATGAGTGGGGATGGACGGCCACAGCTACCCCAGGTGCCACAAATGCCACAGCTGTCTTTGCCGATAACCGTCTGTCGGAACCTGTTGTCGACCAGGGCAGTCAGTTGTTCAAAGGCTCACTGAAGATCAAGGTTGCCATACCGGAAGGTACGACACTGATGTACACCACCGATGGTAGCGTGCCCAAAACAGGCAACACCGCCAGTCGCCAGAGTACGGACGGACAGTTCACCATCAGCAAGACTACCAACTACGTGTTCCGCCTCTTCAAGGATGGTTATCTGCCGAGTGTACCCGTCACCCGTAGTTATATCCAGTACAACGGAACCTACACGATACCCGTTATCTCCATCGTCGGCAACGAGAAATACTTTACCGACCCGATGTGGGGCATCGACGTTGTGGGTAAGAACGGGAAAAGCGGCAATGGACGTGATGATGCTGTCAACTGGAATATGGATTGGGATCGTCCTGTGAACTTCAGCTATATCAGTCCCACTGAGGGCATGCTCTTCAACCAGGATGTGAACATCAGCGTGTCTGGCGGCTGGACGAGAATGATCGACCCTCGTTCGATGAAACTGAAGTCGAACAAGATCTTCGACGGTCAGAACCGTTTTGACTTTTCTTTCTTTCCACAGAAACCCTATATCCGTAGCAAAGCAGTCGTCCTGCGTAACGGCGGCAATGACGTCTGGCGCAACCACGCCCGTTTCATGGATCCAGCCCTCACCACCATCATCCAGCGCTCCGGCATCGACCTCGACCTGCAGAGTACCGTTCAGGTGGTGGAATACATCAACGGCAAGTTCCGTGGTGTGGTCAACATGCGCGAGCCAAGCAACGACAAGT
>JAEEGG010014888.1_pt1 | contig 16399 bp, 15 predicted proteins | sample 9134161 | NCBI WGS metagenome assembly JAEEGG01 (sample SAMN16246543, study PRJNA631951) | gut metagenome | biome: gut microbiome; feature: rumen; material: CR-attached | host: Bos | place: Iran: Karaj | collected 2018-10
GACGGCGATCCCCGAGGAGGACGAAACCGAAGGCCTGTTCGGCGCCGTAGCCGTAGGGTCGACGATCAGCCGCCCGACTGTCGCGTCCAAGGAGGAAACCCCGGACAACACCGTAGGGGCGGGGCTCGCCCCCGCCCGCGGACAGGGAGAGCGTCGGTTCGCACCCGTAGGGACGATTCATGAATCGCCCGCGGATCCGGGAAAGCGTCGGATAGCACCCGTAGGGGTCGGCGTCCTCGACGACCCGAAAACTGGGACCGACAGAAACGGGCTGTCGAGGACGCCAGCCCCTACGACGGAGACGGCGATCCCCGCACAGGACGGCACCGTGGGCGTGTTTGGCACAGCCCCCGCAGGGACGGCTGTCAGCCGCCCGACTGTCGCGTCCAAGGCTGAAACCCCGGACAACACCGTAGGGGCGGGGCTCGCCCCCGCCCGCGGAAAGGGACAAACGACCGAGCCCCCTGAAGGGGCAAAACCCATCCATCCGGAAGAGGACGCGACTGTCCGCACGCCTGCCGGGGAAAAGAGGAGAGAGGAGCCAAAGAAGAAAAAGAAGGGCCTGCTCTTGGGCCTGCTGGCTGCAGTTCTCTCAATTGCCGCGCTGCTGGTGTTCCTGTTCAGACCTCAGTACGGCGAATGGTCGGAGTGGAGCACGGAGGAGCCGGAACAGATCGACGGAAGAAAGATCGAGACGGGAACGGAATACCGGTATCGGGAAATGACGCTGCTGTCAACGACCGACAAGGATGCGGTTGTAGGCGAGATCGACCACGAAGGACTCGAGTATGGTGCGTGGGGCGATTGGAGCGACTGGCAGGAGGAAAAACCAGAAGCGGATGAAAACACCCGAGTGGAAGAAAAAACACAGTATCGCTTCCGGGAAAAGGAATTTACAACGGCAACGACAAGCACGCTGGCGGGTTGGGAACAGTATGATTCTGAAACAGAATCGCACTGGAGCAGTTATAGCGCCTGGTCTCCCGATCCGGTTTATGCATCCGATACCCGCAGAGTTCAGACAGGGACACAGTATCAGCATAGAGATAGAATTGTTGAATGGGGTGTCGAAGATCCTGCCCCATATTTAGCACAAGGTTATTATATTTGGTGCACGTATTATGACGAGTATCACCAGATAACGAAGTATGATATGGCAAAAGAAACGCCTTGGTCTGAGTGGTCATTTGAATTTGATGAGAGCACCGAGCAGCATTTCGTTCGAGCCAGGACGGTGTATAGCCATAGCGATTTGATCACCACGACCACCTATTCTTTCTGGAAATGGGGAGACTGGTCCGAATGGTCCTTCGCAAAGAAAACGAAAACGGACGACATAGAAGTAAAGACCAGGCAGGTTTTCCGCAGCCAAAGCAAAATCGAAGTTCCCGTGTACTATTACCACGACTGGTCTGCCTGGAGCGACTGGAGCTTGGAATCCAGGGAAGAGGATGATGCTATCCAGATCGAAACGAGAACCGTTTACCGCTATAAGGACCGGAAAGAATAGACAGACGATCATTTCCTTGGGGCAGCAAGAACAGAGACGAATGGGATCAACCGTAAATTGAGAAAAGAAACAGGAACATGAAGTGGGGAAAGAAAGCGGTCGGCATTCTGTGCGCGGCAGCGCTTGCGATTACTGGAACGCTGCTTCTCTCATGCAGCTCTTCGCGGGAGAAACCCAGCGCGAAAGACACGGAGGATCCCGGCCTGTACAGCGATACAGCCCCAGGCGAGGCGCTGGAGCAGCTTGGCGATCAAACGACAACAGAGCTTGTTGAGCAAATCAACCGGGAATCGCAGCCGGTGTTCCAGCCGCCCAGCGAGGCCTGCTTTGGGGCGATCTCCGTAGATGAACCGGAAAAAGCGCTGGCGGTGATCCAGCAAGCAAGAGACTTCGGGCTTCTTGAGGAGGGCGAAGCGGTCGCGTTCGACCCGAACAGCAATTTCTATCGCGGACGCTACAGCCGGGATATTGAATACTATCTGGATGAATCCATTCTGGTCCTCCTCTGGAAGGAAGACATAGACGGGTATTGCTGCACCTTTGCAGAGGTCAAAATCCGGGATCCGCGTCAATTGCAGAGAAAGCTTGCGGATGACACGTACGATTCTCCGAACCAGGGATATGTGACAGAGTTCGCTGTGCAGACCCAGTCTGTGCTGGCCATGAACGCGGACTATTATCGCTTTCGCCGACAGGGGATCGTTGTGTACGATCACGAATTATGCCGCTTTCGGACGGAAACCTATACCGGGAGCTTCAAACAGTACAATTGCGTTGACACCTTGTTTGTCACGGAGCAGGGGGATTTTCTGTACAAATACCAGGGAGAGGTCAACACCAGAGAAGACATCGAGCGCTTTGTGGAAGAAAACAATATTGCTTTTTCCCTTGCGTTCGGCCCGGTCCTCGTTGAAGACGGGAAGCCGAGGACCTGCACATGGTACCCCCTGGGGGAGATAGATGAGGGGTATTCCCGCGCAGGCATCGGGCAGATCGATCACTGCCACTATCTGTATATGTCGCTGAACTATGGCGATCTGCCCTCACAATGGACGGTAAATGAATTCGCAGAACATTTTTCCGAAAAGCCGGTGAAGACCGCTTACGGACTGGATGGCGGGCAAACTGCTGAAGTGGTTTTTCGAGGAGAACCATACAACCATGTTGATTTCGATCAAGAACGTGAGATCAGCGACATCTTGTATTTTGCGTCCATGCAAAGCAATGCAGACAGGAGAAGATAATACAAGCCTATGTTTACCGAACAACACTACAACGAACTGATTTACATGACTTCCACGGTGCTCCCGGCGCGGCACGCGTTTTTCACCCGCTACGGCGGGGTGAGCGAGGGGCCCTTCGCGAGCCTGAACTTCGGCTCCAACCTGGGGGACGATCCCGCGCACGTGCGGGAAAACTACCGCCGGGCCGCGGCCCTCATGGGCGCGGGGATCGACGACTGCGCCGTGACGAAGCAGGTGCACGGGAACATCGTGCGCATCGTCACCAAGGCCGACCGGCACGTCTGCATGAGCCAGGTCCCCTACGAGGCCGACGGCATCGTGACGGCGGAGCGGGGCCTGCCCCTCTTCTGCTTCACGGCGGACTGCGTGCCCGCCCTGCTGCTGGACGCAGAGCACGGCGTCATCGGCGCGGTCCACTGCGGCTGGCGCAGCTCGGTCTCCGACATCCTGCGAAACGCCCTGGAGCAGATGGAGCGCCTCGGCGCCCGGCGGGAGGACGTCCGCGTCGCCATGGGGGCGGCCATCGGCAAGTGCTGCTTTGAGACCGACGACGACGTGCCCGAGGCCGTCTCCCGCTATCTGGGCGGGGACACGGCGGGGCTATTCCTCCGGCGGCCCGACGGCAAGACCCTGGTGGATCTGCGGGGCGCCAACAAGCGGCGGCTTTTGCAGCTGGGGCTGAGGGAGGAGCACATCGACTGCTCGGCCGAGTGCACGGTCTGCTCCCACGACAAATACTGGTCCCACCGCTACACCAAAGGAAAACGGGGCAGCCTGGCTGCCTGCATCGTACTGGAGTAAAGAAATATGAGGACTGCAATGAAAAGAAGTCTGGCGCTGCTGCTGGCGCTGGCTCTGGCGCTGAGCTGCGCGGCCTGCGGCCGGGGCGCAGAGGAAGAAGCTCCGACCGAAACAGCGATTCCGGCAGAGGAGCCTGCGCCCGAACCCCCAGAGAATCGGGAGGAGTCTCCGGAAGCCGAGGCACAAGCTTTTGGGGAGGGAGTTTACTGGATAATAGAAGGCAACACCTTGATCATTTCCGGGAGCGGAGATATGCCAGATTTCGGCGAGCTTGAAGACCCCCCCTGGAATGCGCAGCGGGATCAGATTACCCATGTGGAGATCCAAGAGGGGATCACCCGAATCGGAGAAAGGTCTTTTTGCGGTTTCTACAACATATTTACTATCGAGATCCCCAATAGCGTGACGAGCATCGGCAATTATGCGTTCAGCAGCTCAAGTATCACCGCGCTTGAGATCCCCTCCGGCGTGACGGTCATCGGCGACCATGCCTTTGAATGGTGCTATAGCTTATACTCCCTTGAGATCCCTTCCAGCGTGACGACCATCGGCGACCATGCCTTTGAGTACTGCAATTATTTGGAGAGCGTCAAGATCCAGCACGGCCTGTCAGCCATCGGCGCCTGTGCGTTTGGGGATTGTTACAGCCTGACAACGATTGAACTTCCCGACACTTTGACGAGTATCGGCCCGTATGCGTTCAAACACTGCTACAGCTTGCTTTCCATTGAGATTCCTGACGGCGTGACAGAGGTCGGCGAACATGCACTGGTAAACTGCGATGGCCTGACTTCTCTTGCGATCCCGGCGAGCGTGACGACCATTGGAGAAGGCGCATTTGCGGGCTGCATGGGATTACAGCAGATCGAAGTGGATAGTGGAAACCCCAAGTATTGTTCCGTCGAAGGGGTTCTGTTTACAGAGGACGGAAAGGAACTGCTCTGTTTCCCCGCGGGAAAAGGCATAGCCACTTACAGCATCCCGGACGGGGTGACGAGCATCGGATGCGATGCGTTTGAAAACAGCAAGGATTTGACTTCTCTCGAGATCCCTGTGAGCGTGATGACCGTTGGTGACAATGCATTTTGGGGCTGCGAAAGCCTGACCGGGATTAGCTATGCCGGCACAGAAGAGCAATGGAACAAGATTTCCTTTGGAGAGGGCAATGATTTTCTTCTCAAAGCCGATAAAATGGACGCCCATTCCAATTAACGAGACAGGTGTATTTCCGTGCAAAACGGCAGTTCGGAATCCGTATAGACAAGACGCATGAACGTACCACCGTCCCACCGCTACACCAAAGGAAAACGGGGCAGCCTGGCTGCCTGCATCGTACTGGAGTAAAGAGATATGAGGACTGCAATGAAAAGAAGCCTGGCGCTGCTGCTGGCGCTGGCTCTGGCGCTGAGCTGCGCGGCCTGCGGCCGGGGCGGCGGCAGCCAGGAGGAGGAGATCCCCGAATCCAGCGGCGGCAAGGACGTGGAGCGCGCCCCCGCCCTGGACAATGTGTTCTCCGTCAACAGCAACAGCAAGTACAGCAAGAACCCCTTCGTGGCCACCAACCACGCCAATCAGCTGATCTGCTCCCTGGTCTATGAGAATATGATCGAGCTGGACAACAACTTTGAGGTCGTCCGGGACAGCGGCATCATCAGCGAGTGGAAGTGCGACGACACGGGCAAAAACTGGGAGCTGACCATCGAGCCGGGGCACTATTTCTCCGACGGCACCGAGGTCATGCCCCGGGACGTGAGCTACTCCATGGGCTGGGCCATCAACTCCGACCGCTACCACGGCCGCTTCGCCAGCTACCAGGGCGCCTCCCCCGGGGAGGGCGTGGTCTACGTCACCCTGGGCATCGGCGACCGGCAGTTCATTAAGCTTTTGAACCTGCCCGTCATCAAGTCCGGCACCTACGGCGACCTGGGCCCGGCGGGCAACACCCCCATCGGCAGCGGCCCTTATTGTTATAATGAAGAGGGCGACGCCCTGATCGCCAATGAGTACTACCCCGGCTATGAGGATCTGCCGGTGGACACCATCTACCTCAAGGAGTACAACAGCGCCGATACCATCATCAGCGCCTTTGAGGACGGCTACATCGACGTGGTCATCAACGACCCCTCCAGCTACACGAACCTGGGCTACGCCAGCTCCAACGAGTTCCACACCTACGCCACCACCAACATGCACTATGTGGCCTTCAACGAGGAGAGCATGCTGGGCAAGTACAGCTACTTCCGTATCGCCATGCAGCACGCCTTTGACCGGGCCTACCTGGTGGAGCTGCTCCACGGCAACGCCGTGGCCGCCGCCCTGCCCATGTATCCCACCTGCTCGGTCTATCCCCACGCGCTGGAGGATCGGCTGAACTACGATCTGGAGGCCTGCCGGAACATTTTGATCGCCGCCGGCGTCCAGGACTATGACGAGGACGGCCAGCTGGAGTTCATGTCCGGCTCCCCGGTGGAGATCGAGCTGCACTTCGTGGTCTGCGCGGACAGCAGCGCCAAGTGCGGCATCGCCCGCCGCTTCCAGGAGGACATGGCCTCCATCGGCCTGAAGGTCACCGTCCACGAGCTGACCTGGCAGGAGTATATGGACGCCCTGGAGGAGGGGCAGTTCAAGTCCGGCAAGCAGACCGTGCCCGTGGACATGTACTACGGCGAGGTGAAGCTGCGCAACAACTTTGACCTTACGGAGCTGCTGCAGCCCCGGGACGAGGACAACGAGCTGACGAACCAGAACTATTCCCGCTCCAAGGATACCACCATCGTGGGCCGGATCGAGCGCTATCTGGCCGCCCCCGACTCGACAAGGGCGGACGAGTTCTACCAGCTCTGCGATTACATCATGAACACCCAGGGCTCCTTGATCGTCATCGGCTTTGAAAAGCAGCAGATCATCACCCGCCGGGGCGTCTGCAAGGGCATCAACCCCAACTACGGCAACCCCCTCTACGGCTTCGAGCACTGGGAGATCACCTTTGACGATCTGGACGCGGCGCCCGCGACGCCCGTCCCCTCCGCACTGCCGACAACAAACAATAATGATGATAAGGGAGAGAAGAAAGATGACTGACAGAGAATTGATGTCCATGGCCAAGGAGGCGTCCCTGAACGCCTACGTCCCCTATTCCAAGTTCGCCGTCGGCGCGGCGCTGGAATGCACGGACGGAAAAGTCTACACCGGCTGCAACGTGGAGAACGCCGCCCTGGGTGACACCATCTGCGCCGAGCGCACCGCCTGCGTCAAGGCGGTCAGCGAGGGGCACCGGGAGTTTCGGCGCATCGCCATCTACGCCGACAGTGAGAACTGGTGCACCCCCTGCGGCTCCTGCCGCCAGTTTCTCAGCGAGTTTGCCCGGGATCAGGAGCTGGAGGTGCTCTGCGCCAAGGCCGGCGGCCGCTACGTGAGCTACAAGCTCTCCGAGCTCATGCCCCACACCTTCAACTTCTGAGGAAGCCGCCCCGCAAGTCGGGGTGGAGAGCAAAACGATGGAAACAATCAAAGCTTATACGGGCGACAAGCCCTATATCTTCGTCAGCTATGCCCATGCCGACGCCGCCGCCGTGATGGAGGTGTTGGAGCCTCTGCAGGAGCGGGGCTTTCGCATCTGGTATGACGAGGGCATCGAGGTGGGAAGCGACTGGCCGGAATTTATCGCCGGACGACTGGCCGGCTCCGGCCTGATGCTGGCCTTCCTGTCCAAGTCCTATCTGGCTTCGGACAACTGCCGCAAGGAGATGCACTTTGCCCTGTCGCACAAGATCGAGACCGTGAACATCTTCCTGGAGGAGACGGCCCTGTCTCCCGGCATGGAAATGCAGATCGGAAACCGCTTTGCTCTGATGAAGTATCAGCTGGGGGAGGAGCGTTTTCTGGAGAAGCTTTTGGCTGCGCCCCAGATGGATCGGGAACGCTTTGCTTCGGAAAAAGCGAAGCCCGTCCGCAGAAAAAAAGCAAAAAAGAAGGCCGCGCTGACCGGAAGTCAGGCGGCAAAGAAGAAGAAAAAACGTCTTGCCCGGCGGATTGTGGCCCTCTCGGTGAGCGTGCTGCTGCTGGCGGCCTGCATCACCCTGGGGATCATCGGCTGGTCCACGGGACTTGCCCAGCGCATCTGGATCGGCTGGCATCAGCAGACGGTGGAGCCCCTGCCCGGGGATACGGTCGCGGTCTTCTCGGATCCGCTGCTGGAGCAGGCAGCCCGGGACTATACCGGCATCACCCAGGGGGAGATCACCGTGGGCGACCTGGCCGGGATCACGGAGCTGTACCTGGCGGGGGATCGCTATTCCTTCACCGCCCTGCCGGAGGGCGGCGGGGAAGGGGAGCTGCGGGATCTGTCGGATCTGGTCTGGTTCACCGGCCTGCGCAGGCTGGTGCTGTGCGACCAGCCGCTGAGCTCGCTGGAGACCATGCCCGTGATCGCCCTGGAGTATCTGGAGCTGCGGGACTGCAGGGTGGCGTCCCTGCAGGGCATCGGCAAGCTCCCCGAGCTCCGGGAGATCGTCACCGACGGCTGTCCCATCACCCAGCTGGGAGACCTGGAGCAGTGCCTGGATCTGCGCAGGGCCAGCCTCCTGGGCGCCTATGTGAACGACTTTTCCGCCTTCAAGCCCCTGACGAAGCTGGCGGAGTTCACAGTGAGCAACGCGTCCATCGACGCCCTGGGCCCGGTGCTGGGTCACAGCAAGCTGACGGATGTGGCCTTTTACAACTGTGACCTGCGGGGCCGCTTCTTCAAGAGCTTTGACCGGGAAAGAGGCATCGTGAGTCTGACGCTGGTGGACTGTAAGCTCAACTCTACCGTCAACCTGGGCGACTTTACGGGTCTGACGACCCTGCGCCTGATCGGCACGGGGGAGGATCTGGACTGGTCGGCTCTGGCCGAGCTGGAGCGGCTGAGCACCGTGTATGCGGACGCGGTCACGGAGCCCGCCGTGCGCCGCGGCCTGGGAAGCAGTGGCGCCTCCCTTGTGGTGGAGGGCGACTGAGGGATGGCGCCTGTCCGGCGGACAGGGCGCGGGACGTCCGCGGCAAATCCGGGGCTACCTAACCCTAACCTAACCCAACCCTACCCAACCCTACCTAACCCTAAGATAAGAACGTTATTCTGCTGCTGCTGATGAATCGGATGACGCGCGCGCGAAGAGACCGCTGACGCGGCGGAGCGCAGGGACAAAAAAACACCGCCCCCGGCAGACAAAGGTTCTGCCGGGGGCGGCGCCGTGTTGGGTTGGATTCAGGAGTCATCGGAGGGCAGGAGCACGACCTGCTCTTTTTCGTAGTAGCGGGCCATGTCCCGGTTTTGCCAGGCCTCCGGGTCGGGCTGGATGTCGTCGAAGTACAGCAGGTAGGGCGGATCGGAGTAGGGCTCCAGCTCCGCGACGCGCACTTCGGGATCCCGCAGGATCGTGAGCCGCGCCTCGGTCTCGGCGTGATAGCGCCGGGCCTGGCCGCCGGCATAGGCGGTGTAGAGGCTGGCCAGGCTGACCCCGCCCCGGAGAAGGGCGGAGACGCCCACCAGCACCACGCAGAGCGCCAGCGCCCCCAGCATGGGCAGCAGACGGGGGGCGGTCGCCTCCCCGCCGTGCCGCCGCCGCAGCCAGCCCAGCCAGTAGAGCAGGTTCAGCGTCAGCAGCAGCAGGTAGGAGTAGAAAATGATGTCCTGCAGCCGCCCGGGGCCGGCGGTGCCCATGGCGTACAGGGTGGGGCAGAACATGGCGGAGAACAGGCAGTAGGAGCCCAGGCTCACCAGCCCGGGATAGCGGAAGGGGAAGCGGGAAGCGGGCAGCAGCGCCCAGAATACCAGCCCCAGGGCCAGCAGCACCCCCAGCACCGGCAGGCGGAACCAGGCCACGGCAAAGCGGAGCCCGGCCAGAAAGGACTGGAAGATCGCGGGGAGCGCGGCGGGGACATGGCTTTCTCCCGCCTGGCGCAGGGCGTTGCCCGGCGCGAAGACGTTCAGGCAGAAGCAGCCCAGCAGCACCAGCGCGGGCAGCAGGAGGCGCCTGGCCAGGACTGGGCGCTTCGTCAGCAGGAAAAGCGCTACCCCGCCCGCGGCGAGGATGGAGAGGCTCAGCCCCGTCATCAGATTTCCGCCGCCCAGGACGGCCGCCAGCAGGCAGAGCCCCAGGATGCGCCCCGCGCCGCCCCGCTGGACGGTGGGGACGGCCAGCGCCAGCGCCAGCAGGGCGAGACCGTGGAAGAAGCTGTAGTACACCGCGCCGTTATACCAGTAAAAGCTCTCCACCGGGTAGGGGCAGAGCAGCAGCCAGAGGATGCCCAGCAGCCCCGCCGTGACGGCGCCCAGCTTTCCCGGCAGGTCGAAGACCCGTCGGCTCAGGCAGACGCAGAGGGCGAAGAGCCCGCCGAAGAGAGAGGCGCACATCAGCCAGGGGGTCAGGGCGTAGAGCCCCTCGGAGACCGCCGCCGGCTGCAGGCACATGAGAAACACCGCGGCGTAGCTGCCCTGCCAGGTTTCGTAAATGAAGGCGGTGTGCCCCGCCGCGGCGGAGAGCATGTCCCCCAGACCGCCGCCGTGAGACAGCGCCAGGTGGGCGGCGGCGCCGAAGATATAGTCGTCGGCGCAGGGCACGTCGTAGCGCCCCAGGTAGAGGTAGGGCGCCAGCAGCAGGAGAAAGGCGGCCAGCACCAGCAGCGTCAGTGCTGAGAGGGAGATGCTTCGCCGGGTCAGCGTTTCCCGGGACGCGTCGGTCTTGCTCGATGAGCTCATGGCAGCGGCGCCTCCGTTTCCTTCGGCAGGACGCCGTAGATGCTCTCGATGCCGTAGTAATCCTCCAGGCTGCAGTTGGGCCAGTCGTGGGGCCGGGGGGACAGATCCAGGAGCTGGAAGGGCGCGCTGTAGTCGGTGGCGCATTCATAGACCGGCAGATAGATCTCCTGCTGCCCGGCGTCCAGCGCCGCGTGGATGGCGGCCTCCCGCTCCCGGAAGTGCTTGTAGGTCACGGCGATGTCCAGGCCGCCCTGGGCCAGGTTGAAGGCGAAGAGCACCGCCATCACCGCCGCCGTCAGCGCCGGGAAGACGGGGCGCTCCTTCTCCAGCAGCGCGGAGAGGAGGAGCAGGCAGGCCAGCACCGTGAAATAGACGGTGAAGCAGAAGTGACGGGAGACAAAGTAGCGGGCAAAGACAAAGCTCGCCAGGGAGCCCAGCCCCGCCAGGAAGAGGATCCCGGCCAGCAGCAGCTTTTTCCGATCGGCTTTTGCCAGCAGGCACAGCGTCAGCAGGATGGCAAAGAGCAGAAACAGGGGCAGCAGCTCGCCCCGGGTCAGCTCGGTGATGTACTTGAAGTTCTTGGACAGGGCGGAGAAGTCCAGCCCGGCGCCGCGCCCCGAGGTGGCGGGGGCGCTCATGAGAAAGACATAGCCCGCGCCGCCCAGGGCCAGCCCCAGGAGGGGCCGCCAGCTCAATCTGCGATCCCCCAGGGCGCAGAGCAGGGTGATGCAGGCGGCGGCGAACAGCGTCGCCAGAGAGCCGTTTTCGGAATAGGCGCCCGCGACAAACGCCAGCAGCAGAAAGCCCAGATCCCGGGGCAGGCTGTGCTTATGCGCCTGTCCCAGCCAGGCTGCGGCGTAGGGGCGCAGGAAGAGCAGGAACAGCAGGATCCCCCAGCTGTAGTTGACGGAGCCGTCCAGCCACAGGGCGACCTGCCCGAAGGCGGGCATCTCGTTGAAGAGCAGCAGGGCGGCGGTCAGCGCCAGGAGAAGGCGCTGCCCCGGCGTCCGGTCCCGGATGTAGCCGTTCAGCAGCCAGAGCAGCAGCACCGCGGCCCCCGCGTTCAGAAGATCGAAGAGCAGCTTGGGCGCCAGCAGCACCAGCTGTACCAGGGCATGGGGGATCACCCGGCCGTTGGTCAGCTGCCGGTGGACGGCCATGGAGGCGGGGATCTGCAGGGGACTGGTGATGCGGCCGGAATCCACCCAGCTGAAGCAGTAGGAGTAGTCGTCCGCGACCAGGGGCGTCAGCGCGGTGAGCAGCAGCATCAGCAGAAAGACCGCCAGATACAGCGCGGCAAGTCCCCGGGAGAAGCGGGAGGACAGGCGAGATTTCATGCAAACACCTCGACAATTCGCTTGGAGTTTCTCCCATGTTACCATAGTTCCGGCATAAAATCAACGCGGGGCGGGGAAAAGGGCGAAGAAAGCCCTGTCACCGGCCTGCAACTATTTTTGTCGCTCTGCACAAAAACAATAAAAAATTTTCTCCATAAATACTAAAATTCCTCTTGACATGGGAGGATCATCCTGCTATACTAACGGAGCGCGTGTGCGAGAGCACGGGCGTATTATGCGAGGAAGCGGGAGATTGCTCGTCTCGAACGAGGTAACTTCCGTGGAGTATGTCCGGCATCGGAGGAATATCCGGTGCGCAATCGGGCGGCTGAAACCTGTTTTGTACACGCGTATATCGCGTGCACGGGATTCGACCGGCCATCTGGCCGGTTTGTTTTTTCGGTCACGGTCTGATACGCACGGTTGTGTGTACAAAAATCGGCTTCATCCGTACGCATAAGGGAGGCGGTCCCCAATGCCGCCGAAAAAACGTACGAAAAAAGGAGAAATCACCCATGGCAAGCACCAACAAGAACATGATCCGCATCCGCCTGAAGGCTTACGACCACCAGCTCATCGACAAGGCCGCTGAAACCATCGTGGAAGCCGCCAAGCGCACCGAGGCCAAGGTCTCCGGCCCCATCCCCCTGCCCACCAAGACCGAGATCGTCACCATCCTGCGTGCCGTTCACAAGTACAAGGACAGCCGTGAGCAGTTTGAGCGCCGCACCCACAAGCGCCTCATCGACATCATGAGCCCCACCCAGAAGACCGTGGAAGCTCTGATGAACCTGGAAGTCCCCGCCGGCGTGGAGATCGAGATCAAGCTCTGATCCCTGCAAAACCAGCAAACCCCTCAGTCAGTCGCCTTCCGTGAGACGGCGTCTGACAGCTCCCCTTAGGCAGGGGAGCCAAAGAGGAAAACCCCTCAGGCGCTGCGCGCCAGCTCCCCTTAGGCAGGGGAGCCAAAGAGGAAAAAGAATTTGTAATGACCCATAGTCCGTAGCTTGCGAATGCGGACGGGTTAAGTTGCCAGCCTCTGGACGGGCGGACCACCCGGGCTAAGCGAGGCAACCAATAACCGAAGGAGGAAATACCAAATGAAGAAAGCCATCATTGGCAAGAAGGTCGGCATGACGCAGATCTTCGACGAGGCGGGCAAGGTCATTCCCGTCACCGTCATTGAGGCGGGCCCCTGCACGGTGGTCGCCAAGATGACCAAGGAAAAAGAGGGTTACGAGGCTGTCCAGTTCGGCTACGAGGAAGTCGGCGAGAAGAAGCTCTCCAAGCCCGAGGCGGGCCACCTGAAGAAGGCTGGCGTTGCCGCAGTCAAGCACCTCAAGGAGTTCCGCCTGGAGGATACCGCAAAGTTTGAAGTGGGCGATACCGTCAAGGCCGACATCTTCGCCGAGGGCGACAAGGTCGACGTGACCGGCATCAGCAAGGGCCACGGCTACGCCGGCGTCATCAAGCGCTTTGGCCAGGGCCGCACCCCCACCAGCCACGGCGGCGGCCCGGTTCACCGGCACGCCGGTTCCATGGGCTCCAGCACCGATCCTTCCCGGATCTTCCCGGGCAAGAAGCAGGCCGGCCACATGGGCGTGGATCAGGTCACCGTGCAGAACCTGGACATCGTCAAGGTCGACGCGGAGCTGAACCTGATCGCCATCCGCGGCGCCGTTCCCGGCCCCAAGGGCAGCATCGTCTACATTAAGAATACCGTCAAGACCCAGCCCGTCAAGAAGGGCGAGGCCGCCGCGGTCAGCATCAATCCGCAGAAGCAGTCCGCGCGTGTCAACCCGCAGAAGGCTTCCGCCCGTACCAAGTAAAGAAAGGAGAGCAGCATAAATGCCTATTGCGAATCTGTTTAATATGGCAGGCGAGAAGATCGGCGAGATCGAGCTCTCCGAGGCCATCTTCGGCATTGAGCCGAACAAGAGCGTGCTGCACGATTCCGTCAAGAATCACCTGGCCAACTGCCGTCAGGGCACCCAGAGCGCGCTCACCAAGGGTGAGGTTTCCTTCACCACCAAGAAGCCCTGGCGCCAGAAGGGCACCGGCCGCGCCCGCGCCGGCTATGCCGGCTCCCCCGTGTGGTACCACGGCGGCGTCGCCTTCGCTCCCAAGCCCCGGGACTACAGCTACAGCCTCAACAAGAAGGTTCGCCGGCTGGCTCTCAAGTCCGCCCTGTCCGCCAAGGCTCAGGAGAACGAGATCCTGGTCATCGACGGCCTGAAGGTCGAGGAGATCAAGACCAAGCCCTTCCAGAGCTTCCTCACCAAGCTCGGCGTGGACGGCAAGGCCCTGGTCGTCACCGAGAATGTGGACGAGAAGGTCGTCAAGTCCGCCCGCAACATCGAGGGCGTGACCACCACCACCGCCACCATCCTCAGCCCCTATATGATTCTCACCAGCGGCAAGATGATCGTCGACAAGGCTGCGCTTGCCAAGATCGAGGAGGTGTTCGCCTGATGAAGACCGCATATGACGTGATCATTCGCCCCATCATCACCGAGCAGTCCATGGAAGACCTGGACATCAAGAAGTACGCGTTTGAGGTTGCCAAGGACGCGAACAAGATCGAGATCAAGAACGCCATCGAGGAGATCTTCGGCGTGACCGTGATCAAGGTCACCACCGAGAACGTGCGCGGCAAGGCCAAGCGCACCGGCGCTTACCCCATGGGCAAAACCGCCTCCTGGAAAAAGGCTGTCGTGAAGCTCAGTGCCGACTCCAAGAACATTGAGCTCTTCGAAGGCATGGTCTAAGGGAGGAAAACAGAATGTCTATTAAAACTTACAGACCGACGACTCCTGCCCGTCGCAACATGACCGTCTCCGGCTTTGACGGCGTTGACAAGCATGTCAAGCCCGAGAAGAGCCTGACCGAGGTCCTCAAGAAGAACGCCGGCCGCAACAGCTACGGCCACATCACCGTCCGCCATCAGGGCGGCGGCAACCGGCAGAAGTACCGCGTCATCGACTTCAAGCGCAACAAGCTGGACGTCGAGGGTAAGGTCCTCCGCCTGGAGTACGACCCCAACCGCAGCGCCTTCATCGCCCTGGTGGAGTACACCGACGGCGAGCGCCGCTACATTCTGGCCCCTGTGGGCCTGAACGTGGGCGACACCGTCCTGGCCTCCGCGGCTGCCGACATCAAGGCCGGCAACGCCCTGCCCATGGCCAACATCCCCGTGGGCACCGTGATCCATAACATTGAGCTCTACCCCGGCAAGGGCGCGCAGCTTGTCCGCAGCGCCGGCGTCGCCGCCCAGCTCATGGCCAAGGAGAACGGCATGGCCACCGTGCGTCTCCCCTCCGGCGAGATGCGCAAGGTCCGCATGGAGTGCTACGCCACCATCGGCCAGGTCGGCAACATCGACCACGCCAATGTGCACATCGGCAAGGCCGGCCGCAAACGCCACATGGGCATCCGCCCCACCGTGCGCGGCTCCGTCATGAACCCCTGTGATCACCCCCATGGCGGCGGCGAGGGCAAGAGCCCTGTCGGCCGTCCCGGCCCCGTAACTCCTTGGGGCAAGCCCGCGCTGGGTTACAAGACCCGCAAGACGAAGAACAAGACCGATAAGTTCATCGTCAAGCGCCGCAACGCGAAGTAAGGAGGGAACGTAAATGAGCAGAAGCATTAAGAAGGGCCCCTTCGCCGCTCCCGAGCTGCTGAAGAGAGTCGATGAAATGAACAAGAGCGGCAACAAGCAGGTCATCAAGACCTGGAGCCGTTCCTCCACCATTTTCCCGTCCTTCGTCGGACACACCATCGCCGTCCATGACGGCCGCCGTCACGTTCCCGTGTATGTCACCGAGGATATGGTCGGGCACAAGCTGGGCGAGTTCGCCCCCACCCGCACCTTCCGCGGCCATGCCGGCAGCAAGACCGGCAAGTAAGGAGGAGAAGAAATGGACGAGAAGAAAATTGCCCGTGCGGAGCACAAATATGCCCGTATCTCTCCCCGTAAGGTCGAGATCATCTGCGACATGATCCGCGGCAAGGACGCCAAGGTCGCCATGGCCCTCATGGAGAACACCCCCAAGGCCGGCTGCGAGCTGATGATCAAGGTGCTCAAGAGCGCCATGGCCAACGCCGAGAACAATTTTGAAATGGATCCTGAGAAGCTGTACGTCTGCCAGACCTACGCCGGCGCCGGCCCCATCCTCAAGCGGGGCATGCCCAGAGCTCAGGGCCGTATGTACCGCATCAACAAGCGCACCAGCCACATCGTCATCGCCGTGGCTGAGAGAGACTAAGGGAAGGAGGCAGAATTATGGGACAGAAAGTGAATCCCCATGGCCTGCGTGTAGGCGTTATTAAAGACTGGGACTCCCGTTGGTATGCTCGGGAAGACAAGGTCGGCGATCTGATCGTCGAGGATCACAAGATCCGTGAGTTTCTGAAGAAGACCCTCTATTCCGCCGGCGTTCCCACCATCGAGATCGAGCGCGACAGCGCCAAGGTCCGCATTTATATCCACTGCGCCCGTCCGGGCGTGGTGATCGGCAAGGGCGGCGCCGAGATCGAGCGCCTGCGTCTCGAGGTCGAGAAGCTCATCGGCAAGCCCGTGGCTCTCTCCATCGTCGAAGTTCGCACCCCCGACACCAACGCCCAGCTCGTCGCTGAGAACATCGCGCAGCAGCTGGAGAAGCGCATCGGCTTCCGCCGTGCCATGAAGAACGCCATGGGCCGCGCCATGCGTATGGGCGCCCGGGGCATCAAGGTCAAGTGCGGCGGCCGTCTGGGCGGCGCTGAGATC
>JAEEGG010014889.1_pt1 | contig 16399 bp, 15 predicted proteins | sample 9134161 | NCBI WGS metagenome assembly JAEEGG01 (sample SAMN16246543, study PRJNA631951) | gut metagenome | biome: gut microbiome; feature: rumen; material: CR-attached | host: Bos | place: Iran: Karaj | collected 2018-10
AACAATTTTCATTTTCTTCCTGCTGCAAGAATTGTTCAATCTCACTATGTTTTTTTATTGCTAAATCAAGTTCAGGTGAAGTTCCCTTTTGATATACTCCTGCTTTAATCCAAGAAACAGCAATTTCATAATCTTTGATAAGCTTACGAACAAGATATTGAGCCTTATGGGTCTGCTTTCCAGTTACCATTTTTGAAATACGATTTTTAGATGCCAGAATATCTATCGTAGGAAAATGATAAGCCATTGCTAGTTTCCTACTTAAACCAATATAACCATCAAGACACCCCTGCATTTTATCTATAATCGGGTTATTCAGATCATCACACCAACTTTTAAACGCTGAATAGAAAGCTGTAATTGTTCCTTTATCATTTGTCCCAGAACGATAAATAAGATCCGGTATGGATTTTACTGATGATTATAAAATCATCAAAGAAAACATTACGCTTTCCGGCAAAGTCTTTGCCGAAGAAGCCATTCATGACTTCCAGAAAGAAACTCCAATCTTCAAGAAAAAATATAAAAGACTGCCTCTTTTGCTTCGAAGATTTCCAGTACCTCGATGACAGAGCCATTCAAAAGGTCTTACGTGATATTGACCAGCAAACATTGGCCAAAGCTCTCAGGGGAGCGTCCTCTGAAGTACAAGAAAAAATCTTCAGAAACATGTCTAAACGTGAAGCAAGCATACCCAAGGAAGACATGGAATAGATGGGTCCAATACATGTACAAGATGTAGATGCAGCACAGACAACTCTCGTTCAAATCGTTTTCCAACTTTCTGATAAAGGAGATATTGTTCTTACCTTGAAAGAAGATATTAATAGTCTGTATGTCTAATTAATTTTTTTTAAGACAAAACAAAATCGCAATTTTGTTTTGTCTTAACATTTTGTATTATTTACAATTACAAAAAAGTTAGTGTACCAGGTTTAAACATCAAATTGTAAGTTCCCAATTTTCCATCATGTGTCTTTAACACTTTCATCTTCCAATTACATTGCCCTATATCGCTTGTTTTCTGGAATTTATCGAAAAATAAAATGTTATCTGAATTATTCACAATTCCTTCATCTATCCACAACATATATGAAGAAACAATAATCGAAATATTTAACTCTTTTGCAAGTTGTTTTAGCTTTATAATTATAAAAGTTTCCTCTTCATCTTTTGATAACTTAGTATCTGTTTTAAACCGCGGAAGACGTTCCAGATAAAAAATTTTTATACCTTTCTTTATATAAGATTTGTAAATAACCTTAATTAGGTTTTCGAAATAAGGCATCTGCCTAATAACTAGAGGTAAATCGTAAACTTGTTTTGTAATAGTCTTTACAAGAGTGGCTTCTCCTTTATCAAATTTACCATCATAGATTTTCATCTCGGGAATACCCGTAATGGATGCTATAAAACTGCAATAAATAGTTCGAGGTTGATAATAAGAAGTAAATAAAATACCAGTCATTCCTGTTCCACAAGTAATCATTTTAGCAACTGTAAACAAAAAATATGGCCCTTCAGAAAAAAAATGAAATGATGAACCCCAAATAAGCGTTAAATCACCTGGGTAAAAACCCCCGATTATACTGTCTAATTCTTCACAATACGTTTTAATTGGATACAGCTCCTGCATAAAAAACCTCCGCTAATAATTCAAGTATAAGCGGAGGTGAATATCATGGTGAGATAGTCCAAAATCTTATTGTTTCATTTTCTCAATTACATATTTTCCGTCTTTATAATCCCAAACAAAGATTTCTATAGAGCAATCAAGAGAATTTATAAGAGGCTCTACAAATTCCAATTGAGACTCAAAGCCATCATTTTTATAAACAAGTGGCGCTATCACAAATTCACAAAACTCTTTCTTGCTAAGAGGAATGTTAAAGTCATCACAAAGTTTATCTTTATTAATTATTTTAGAATAAGTATAAGCTTCCAGAATACATCGTAACAAAGTCTCTTTAGAACAATCTCTTTTTAATTCTAGAAAATAAACAATCTTAAGTCCTAGTTTTGATCCATCTTTTACACTCAGTAAATCAATTTTTCCAAGCCCTTTATCATCTTTTTTATTCTTCAATGGAATTTGATAATCAAGGATTTTACCAAACTCAGCAGGGACATCCTTATACTGACAATACATTGCATGTGCAATTTTTTCTTCTCGTCGCTCACCTCTTGGTCGTTTATCAAAATCAAAATCTGATTTACCATTATGACTAGCTGTCTTATATGATGTTTTTCGAGTGACAACAACTTTACTCAATTGTTTTTCAAACTCTGCTATATGTTCAACTAAATAATCTACAATAACTTTAGTATAATTTTCTTTAGTATCACTTGTAATTCCAACATAATTGATGCAGCCATCTTTATATAAGTTCTTGCAATCCTTGTCTTGGAAGTACTGAGATAATTTTTCTATTACCTTTGATTTCTTATACTGCTTACTCATGTTTATCTCCCATTTTATTCTCTAATATTTTAACAATTTTCTTTGAACGTTGTTCGATAAGCGTAGTAGCCTTATCTACATAATCAAATGCAAATTCTTTATAGAACTTAATATTCCCTTTATACTTATAATGTCCATAATAATAATTTTGTTCATGCCTAAAAAGTTTTGAAGAATAACCATCTAAATAAAAAACTTTGTAAAACTTCTCTATATTTCCTTTACAATAGTCAAAGAAGAATTCTTTGTTTACACCAGCATGCAGCAATTTCTTCAAAAAATATTCGTCTTCAAATTCTTCTCTTGATTCTAAACATTTTTCAAGTTTTCCCAGGTATACATCAAAATAATCTTTCCAATTACTTTTTGTACCTCGATATGTATTTATCGAAAATTTCTTAATTTTATTTGTATGAGAATTATCATAAATCAATAATTCATTCGGAGAGACATAAAAATTTCCAATAGTTTGATACTTTAAAAAGAATTCATTTCTTGTCTGCTTTTCTGTTTCTGTAAACTGAAATTTATTTTCAATTATGATTTCATAATTTTGCCTTAGAGAAAACCGATTCCCAAATAAAGTTCTAAAAGAATTTATAGTGTCCCCAGTATATTTTTCTCCCAATATAAAGTCAGGTATATGTTCATCATATATCAACTTTGCTATAGCATAAGCTAATCGGGTACGATCTCCATCAAAAAATCGTAATGTGTTTGGAGTACAAGTTCCATCATAATTTGGATTACCAGCTATATGCCAAAACGAAAAGTCTTTTAAATTCTCTATGCTCCCATTTAAATATTCGATTGTAAATCTTCGAATTATTTCTTTCGCTTGTTCAGAATTGTTGAAGTCTAAATCACATGTAGAAATATCCTCAAACCCATTACATTCTTTAGTTTCATTCATAGATTTTTATTCTCCGATTGATAAATATTTCTGTTCAAATTGTGAATAATGATTGAGAATATCTTCATTGCCTAAGGTTTTTAATTTATCAACAACTTCATCAACAATAATTACGTCAATTCTTTTCTGAATATCTTTCTTGCATAAAGACTTAGCATTGTTAACCTTTGTTGATAAATCTTCTCTAAAGCGCGGAAAAACAAATCTCACTTCCATCCCTTCAGCTGCAAAACAAATGTTTCTCCACAATTGATATTCATCAAAGAAATCTTCCATTTTCATCTCTTTCTTTAGAATTTTAGCCATCTTATTCTTATATAATGTATTCCACTTTTTTATATGAGATTCATCCATTGGGGCAGCCCCAAAATCTTCTTCGGTATATTTAACTTCAAAAGAATATTCTTTGTTATCTGCCTTCAAATAGAAATCAAACTGTGTATCATCTTCATTCTTTTTTTCATAATCAGAATCTGTGACACAATTCACAGGACCAATCAATACTTGAAACATATTCTCATCAATAAGTGGTTGAAAAAAATTGAAAGCAAAGGCTTGTGATGAATTTAAACACCTAAATCCTTTATGTATTTCAGATTCTTTATCTTTTTTCAATTTTTTTATAGTTTGAGAATAAACAGAATCAATTATGTTCCGATCTTCTTCATTCTTTGGTAATATATGTGAATAGTAGTTCTGATTCCCATCTTTATCTTCCCAAAAACCATCTTCTGGAATTCCCATAATATTTTTTTTATAATTACTTAAATGCTGTAGTACTAATCTTTTAGTATTTGCCCACGCTGAAAGTGTTTTCTCCCATTTCGGATCAAACGGTTTATCATTTATTATTGTTTTTGAAATTTCTATTTCACTTCCTAATTCAAAAAATTGTTCAGTAGGCAGTTTTACAGATGCATACTTTTCATCATATTTTATTAAGAATCTGGTATTCTTAGTTCTCTTTTTAATACATGACAGCAAAATAACTTTTACTTTATCCATTATCAATTTCTCCTCTTTTATTATTCTACACCCCATTCACCAATTGTGCCATCTTTTTCACATTCTTCCCCCACTCCTTCACCAGCCACTCCGGCTCCAGAGGCTGCACGTACATGCCGTGACTCAAAACCCAGCCAAGCACCGGATAGTCTTGATTTGTGGTGAAGGTCATTATTGTGCTTCCGTCACTCTGCTTTTCGAACTTCTGGTCTTCGGCCCAGTTGTAAGTTTTTATGTAATTGAGCGTTTTTTCAGAAGTAATTCTAAGTTTGCAGTTAAGTAACTTCGGGCCTATGTATCGTCGAAAGTTCCCCTTCGCCCTCTTTGTGTATTCAAAATCCTCCGGCAACTCGAAGGTATTTTTTTTATCAATTTCCAGATCATATATACCCGGCAAATTGTAGAATCTGTTGTCTTGTACATCCGGCATCTGATTGTATGTGTACAAGCTCCACATACCTTCGCTGTAAATTAGCTGCCATGGCTGTACAACAAACTCTCTGTCGTAATCAAGATACTTAAAGCGGATGTAATTATTCTTTGACATTGCCTCTTCAAGTTTGGTCCAGATTTCATCATCAACTTTTACCGGATCCATTCCAAGAAACAGAATGCGGTTCGAAAGCTTCTTTGAATTAAGTTTTGTATCTTCATCAATATTATCAGAAAGAGAATTGAAAACTTCGATTGCCTTTTTATAAACCGGGGTATTCTTTATCAAATTAAGAAGATTGGACATAAGCTGTGCCGCAACAATCTGTTTTTCAGAAGTAAGCATTGCAGGAATCCTGAAAGACGGCTGGGTGTAATAAAAGCCCTTTTTTATTCTGTCATACTGCAAGATATCTTCTGCACCAAACTTCAGACGCAAATCACGAAGGTCGCGGTTAATTGTTGGAATGGAGGCTTCTGTTACCCGAGCAAAGTCTTCTACACTCGGATATCCGCCCTGGGAAATCATCTGGTCAATCTTCAAGATTCGTTCGAGTCCGTTCAAAAACTGTTTTTTCACTTTATCTTTTGCCATTTGCTGCTCCTGTTTACAGCTATAATATTACAGCCCCAGACTATCAAGGTGTGATAGTCTAATTTTTTTTACAATTTTTTTATTCTTCCCCAAACAAATCTATCAGCACCCCCGGATCCTTCAAAAAATCTTTATGCAAAATCCAAACAATCTTTCCATCTTTCAAAAAAGACGAGTACAGAGTTTTCTGCACAAATGAAGTATGATTGCTTTTATCTTTCTGAAAATAGATTGCCCTGATAGAGTTCCGCGCAATTTCAATGGATTTTGAAGTTATCTTTTTCGAACATGTTTCTATGTGTGCCGTTTCTGCAGCCAACTCATCAAATTGTTTTCTTTCACTGTTAAAAACCACATCAAATAATTCCGTAATAATATTGGCAGCCAGTACATATTCTTCCAGCATGAATTGTTTTAAAAGAGGATTATAAGGGAAAATACGCAGAGTAATATCATTTTCACAAATTACAACAGAAAGCTCATCCACTTTCATTTTCTTTTTCTGATCAAAATAAATCTTTATGATAAACTCTGTCCTGTGTGCTCCATTTGACTCTGTTACAGTCAACCCGTATTTCGAACATAATTCAGCGAATAATTTCCTGCAGTATTCAGCTACATCCTTCATACTAAGATTTGCCGGTACAAGAAAATATCCAGATTGATAGGTGTGTTCTTTGAATAAAGCCTTAAAATAATTATTCCAGTAAGCTGCATGAATAAGAGCTGTCAGTTCGCTTTTCTCCCGCTCTAATATCCTGGCTAATTCACTTTCGCTTTTCATTCAGGCTCCTTCCAGCAGCAAATCTTATCTTCGATTTCCATTTCATAAATAGACTGTAAAAGTTTTAATAAGAGAGATGCATCCTCGCTGAATGGTTTGTGATAAACCCGAATGTTATATGTTTCAGCCTTATCGTCATCTGCTTCGCCATTTCCCATCCGAACTTTAATATCACTCTTCAACCGGCTCTGATTAAGTTTATACTCCAGACATTTTCCTTCCAGCCTTGACTTACAGACAGCCTGAATTGAAGCCTTTACAATCTCAGCGGTTTTCAGGTTCAGATAAAACTTATCCCATATATTCTGAGTTTTTTCTTCAAGAGGCTTTACGTCAATGTTGATATAGTCCTGCACCCATTTAAGACCGCGTCCCCATTCAGAAGCAGTAAAACTTCTGGCATTAATGTGTGGAGCAGAAACTGTAAAATCATTTGTTTCCATTTCAATTCCCACATAAATTGGAAACGGAATAATCGAAATGTAATAATGTTCATTATGCTTAAATGACGAATATTTCAGCCCGTTCTGTTTAGCAATATCTTTTAATCCTTTTCGCAGCAACAAAGAAACTTTCTTTGAAGAATCACTATCCGCCTTATATTCATTCTGAAGCTCACAAAGATTTGAATAAGCCTGCTTCCAGAAATCTCCCGATATTTGATAAATAATTTCATTGAGTTCTTCACATTGTTCATCATTCTCATTCATAAAACTATCCTACGCTCCTCAACTATCATCTGATGCTATTTTAAAAAAAACATTTACTTTTTCTTATTTGCTTCTTCCTGATTATATTCATTTCTCTTTCTGAGATTTTCCTGCAGAATTGTCATAACCGACTCATACTCTCCCTTTGCAACAAAAAGCTCTGTTATATTATCTGATGAGAAAACTTTTTTCATCTCCATCTTAAAATCTTCTTCCAGCATATCTCCCCACACCCCAACATATTTCCATTCATAATCATTTTCCCGATGAAACACATTCTGATTTTTAATAACCGTACAACCATTAAAATAAACAATTTCATTTTCCATAAACACTCCTCAACAATATTCCTTACTTAGTAATATATGTTGCCAGACTATCATATAAAGATAGTCTCACATTTTTTTCGCATTTTTTTCACAATTTTTTTAACCAATTTCACAAACCCCGAGTTTATGCTACACTTCCCGTATGAAAAACTTTCTTTGTATTTGTTTTAGTTCCACTTTGCAGAAAACCGTTACCTTTTCAGGCGTTAAGCTTGAAGCCGTAAACCGTTCGGAACATTACAGAATTGATGCATCCGGAAAAGCCGTAAATGCCGCCAGAGTCCTTGCCCAGCTGGAAAAGGATTGCGTTACTACATTCTGTCCGCTTGGAGAAAATGATTACAGGCTTTTTGAACGACTTGCCGAACAGGACAATCTGAATCTTATTTATTCAAAAATCCCCGGAAACACACGCGAATGTCTTACCCTTCTTGATAAAACTGCCGGTACCACAACAGAAATTGTAATAAGTGAACCTCCTCTCAAACGTACAAAGGGTTTTGAAAACCTTGAAACCACGCTTATAAAATCAACACTTCCCACCTACATGGAAAAATCCGACGCCGTTATGCTCGCGGGCAGCCGTCCTTCTTTATGGAGTGATGATGTATACCCGGCCCTTGCAAAAGCCGCCATCGATTCCGGAAAAATCCTGCTCGTAGACTACCACGGAAAAGATTTGCTCAATACGCTCAAGGTTTGCACCCCATCCATCATTAAAATAAACGAAGATGAGTTTGGCTGGACTTTCGGTGCCCCACAGATTGATAAATCATCTCCACAGGATGATAAATCAGCATCCCCGGAACAGCTTCTAAAAGATCAGATTACAGCAAAAAGCCTCGAGCTCAAAAACATCATTATCGTAACCCGCGGTTCAAAATCTACATTTGCGGCAAACAACGGTACCTTCATCGAATGCCCTACAGAAAAAATCACCCCGGTCAACACCACCGCCTGTGGCGACAGCTTCAACGCCGGCTTCCTCTACGAATACACCAACACCGCAAACTTTGAAGCCGCCCTTAAAAAAGGAACCTGGTGTGCCGCCCGTAATGCCGAGCTGGAAATCCCCGGTGCTATACGTTAATTATTAAGTTTTGTTTTAAGTAGTTTATCTTATTTATTCTTTCCTCTATTTACTGTACAATTTTCCCAATAAATCTATATAAACCCTTTTGGAGAAACTTATGATTCAGAAAAAACCCCTTGTTATGGACTTGTATACAGCAGACCCTTCTGCTCACGTTTTTGACGACAAAATCTACATTTACCCTTCACACGACGAAGACGAAGATGTTGAAAACAACGACAACGGCGATCAGTACAATATGAAAGACTATCACGTTTACGAGATGAAGGACACAGAAACTTATCCTCGTGACTGCGGCTGTGTTTTCACTCTTGATGACGTAAAATGGGCCAGCAAACAGCTCTGGGCTCCTGACTGTGTAAAAAGAGGCGACAAATATTATTTCTACTTCCCTGCACGCGACAAAAAAGGAATGTTCCGCGTAGGTGTTGCAATTGGTGATAAACCGGAAGGTCCTTTCAAGCCTGAGGATGATTACATTCAGGGTACATACTCAATCGACCCTTGCTGTTTCCCTGACACAGACGGCAAATATTATCTTACATTCGGCGGACTTTGGGGCGGTCAGCTTGATCAGTACCGCAATAACGAATGGAGCGCCGATAACAAAGAGCCACGAAAGGAAGCTGCCTGCACTCCAAAAATTGCTCTGATGAAAGACAATATGACAGAAATTGCAGAAGCTCCTCGTGACCTTGTAATTGTTGATGAAAACGGAAAGCCTCTCCAGGGTGAAGATGAAGACCGCCGCTACTTTGAAGACCCATGGCTGTTCAAAAAAGGCGATACATACTATTTTACATATTCAACAGGTACAACACACTTCCTTTGCTACTCAACAAGCAAGAATATTTACGGACCATATACTTACGGCGGAAAGATTCTTACTCCGGTTCTGGGATGGACAACTCACCACTCAATCCTCGAATATCACGGAAAGTGGTATTTATTCTACCATGACTGCGAACGTTCAAACGGAATCAACCAGAAACGAAATGTAAAGTTCCGCGAATTAAAGTTTGACGACAAAGGCGGAATTATTACGATGGACGGTTCAGAAAAGTAATCCAAAAAAAATGGTGGTTTCGAAAAACCACCATACATTAAATGACAGCAGTTTTGCTTTATGCAAAACTGCAAGCGAAAAAGCAAGGGCTAAAAATGTTTTTTATAAATACAATGAAACCGCCCTTGCTAACTTTCGCTATTATTCAACGGTAACCGACTTCGCCAGATTTCTTGGCTGGTCAGGATTATTTCCCCACAAAACCGAACAATAATAGGCAAAAAGCTGAGCCGGTATAATTGCAAGAATCGCTGCAAAAATATCATCAGTTTCAGGAATTGTAATTACGGTATCTGCACTATCCTTGAAAACACTTGTATCGCCCTGGCTTATTACTAAAGTAGAAGCTCCACGCGATTTTACCTCAACAATATTACTGTTGATTTTTTCGTACAAAGCCCGCTGAGTTGCAAGCGCTACAACAAGCGTATCGGTATCAATAAGAGCAATTGGTCCATGCTTAAGCTCACCGGCTGCAAAGGCTTCAGAATGCATGTAGCTTACTTCCTTAAGTTTAAGCGCACTTTCCAGGCTGGAAGCGCTGTCAATCAATCGTCCAATATAGAAAACCTTGCTCTTATTAAAATTAAGGGAAGCAAACTTCTGAATAGAGCTCTGATCCTTCAAAACCTGCTCAGTTTTCTCAGGAATTGTCTGAAGCTGTTCCAGCAAACGTTCATATTCCTTCTGTTCAACAGCACCCTTTACAAAAGCCATCTTCAAAGCAAGAAGATAAAGGCACATAAGCTGAGTTGTATAAGCTTTTGTAGAAGCAACTGCAATTTCCGGACCAGCCCAGGTGTAAATAACCTTATCGGCTTCGCGGCTAACTGTAGAACCGACACAGTTAGTAATTGCAATAATTCTTGCTCCAGCCTGTTTTGCAAGTCTCAAGGCAGCAAGTGTATCGGCTGTTTCTCCAGACTGGCTGATTACAATAAATACATCCTTTGAGGTAAGAATCGGGTCACGGTAACGGAACTCACTTGCTGTATCAACAACAACCGGAACTCGGGCAAGCTTTTCAAAAATATAACGAGCTGCAACACCCGCATGGTAAGCCGTACCACAGGCAGTAATTACAACTCTATCAGCATTCTTAAAATCCTCTTCAAGCTCCATCTCATCAAAATGTATATCAACAGGCTTCTTACCCTTTAGTACAAGACGTGGACGAAGAGTATCTGTAAGGGCTTTTGGCTGCTCATAGATTTCCTTAAGCATAAAGTGAGCATAGCCATTCTTTTCGGCAGAAGACAAATCCCAGTCAACGTGGAAAGGCTTGCGGATAACTTTTTCGCCATCCTCTGTATACAAATCAACGTGGTCTGTATACAAAACTGCCATTTCCTTCTGCTCAAGAAAGTAAACTTCGCGTGTATATTCAAGAACAGCAGGGATATCGCTGGCAATAAAGTTTTCTCCGTTACCAAGACCTACAATAAGAGGACTGTCTTTTCGGGCAGCAATAATTCTGTCAGGATAATCGCGGCAAAGAACACCAAGTGCATAACTTCCTTCCAGCTTTGATAAAGTTGTGCGGACTGCCTGAAAAATATCACCCGTTTTTTCGTAATAATAGTTTACAAGATGAGCAATAACCTCTGTGTCTGTCTGACTGCGGAAAACAACTCCATCAGCCTGAAGCCTTTCCTTTAATTTTGCATAATTTTCGATGATTCCGTTGTGAACAACCGCAATAGAACCGCTTACATTCGTATGAGGATGTGCGTTAATATCGCTTGGTTCGCCATGAGTTGCCCAACGCGTATGTCCAATTCCCAAAGAGCCCTTAATAAACTCTTTTGCAACCTGCTCTTCCAGAAACTTGAGCGCACCCTTTGCTTTCTGAACAACAATGCTATCGTCTTCCGAAAGAACCGCAATTCCCGCACTGTCGTAACCACGGTATTCAAGCTTTTTCAAGGTATTTATAAGAATTGGTGTAGCTTCCTTATCGCCCACATAACCTACAATTCCGCACATTTTATTCTCCCTAACCTGTCATATTCGGGCTTGCCCCGGATATCTATCTGATAATGATTGCCTCGCGTTCTGCACCAACAGAAACATATTTAATATGACAACCAATATTCTTTTCTATATATTCAACATATTTTCTTGCTGCTTCCGGCAATTTGTCCCATTCGCGAACAGCAGAAATATCACACTTCCAGCCAGGAAGATATTCAATAACAGGCTTGCAATCCTTCAAAGCAACCGGGAATGGGAAGCGGTCAATTTTCTTACCATTAAGCTCGTAATGAGTTGTTACAGGGATTTTTTCCATATAGCTCAAAACATCAAGCTTTGTAAGTGCAATTGCTGTAGCAGCCTGAACTTCAACACCATAACGTGTTGCAACCAAATCCAAAGAACCAACACGACGTGGACGACCAGTTTTTGCACCATATTCATTTCCAGCCTTGCGGAGCTCTTCGGCTTCATCACCAAACATTTCGCAAACAAATGGACCTTCACCAACACAGGTTGCATAAGCCTTTACAACGCCAATTACATCAGTGATTTTTGCAGAAGGAAGACCAGAACCAATTGGAGCAAAAGCAGCTGAAGTGTTAGATGAAGTGGTATAAGGATAAATACCATAATCCAGGTCACGGAGAGAACCAAGCTGAGCTTCAAAAAGAATACTCTTTCCGGCAGCCTGTGCATCCTTTAAGAAAAGACCTGTATCACAGATGAATGGCTTAATCTTTTCGCATGCATCGTTCAACCATGCATCAAGTTTAGCTTCTGTATATGGCTCTGCACCGTAAACCTTTGTAAGTGTAAGGTTTTTCCATTCCATTATGTCCAGAAGATGCTGTTTTAATTCTGCAGGATAAAAAAGTTCGCCTGCAAGAAATGTTTTTTTCTGGTATTTATCTGAATAGAAAGGAGCAATACCCTGTTTTGTTGATCCGTATTTTTTATCGGCAAGGCGCTGTTCTTCAAGTGCATCCAAATCGCGGTGCCATGGAAGAAGCAAAGAAGCCCTGTCACTTATCTTTAAATTATCTGGAGTAATGTTTATTCCTTTTGCTCTTACATCTTCAATTTCTTTAAAAAGATTTTCCGGGTCAAGTGCGACACCGTTTCCAAGAATATTTACAACGCCATCTCTGAAGATTCCTGATGGAAGCAGATGCAGGGCAAACTTTCCCTTTTCGTTGATTACAGTATGACCAGCATTTCCGCCACCCTGAAATCTAACAACAACATCATAATCCTGTGTAAGAAGGTCGACCATGCGGCCTTTTCCCTCATCTCCCCAGTTAATTCCAACAATAGCACTGTTTTTCATAAAATTACTCCAAAGTTATTTCAAAAAAATAAAAAGGCAAAGATGTCCCGTGTTTTTCACCACAAAGACTTCTCTGCCTTTGCTTTTTGAATTTACTTACTTTCCTAAAGAGTGTCAATCAGTTTTGCAAAATCAATTTTTAGAAAATTATTATTCACAAAAAAAGACTTGACAAAAACTCTTTATCACTTATGATATTAAATAGGCTGGTCGCAAGACCCTGGTCTAACCTATTACGGCGGGCAAACTGTCCCGCCATTTTTTATTTATGGAGCCTTGATGGGAAAACTTAGTATATTTGTAGACGAAAGTGGTGATTTTGGTGCTTATAGCTCTCATTCGCCTTACTACATTATTACGATGATTTTCCATGAACAGGATAAAGACATTCTTCCAAACATTGCATATCTTGATGACGCTTTAAAGAATATGGGATATGAAAAAGGTTTTGTTATTCATACAGAGCCAATTATCCGCAGAGAAGAACTCTATGAGCATATGTCACCGAATGAAAGACGTGCACTTATCAGTAAGCTTTTTTATTTTGTCATGAAATCCGACATAAAATACAAAACATTCATTTTTGAGAAACGTCAGTTTGAAGATATATTAAAACTTGAAGGTCAAATGTCTAAAGAAATATCCCTATTTATTCGAGAACATATTGATTATTTTCAAACTTTCGATGAAGTAATTTTATATTATGATAATGGTCAGAGAATATTGAATCGAATTTTGAATTCTGTGTTGTTTACAGAACTTTCAAGCTATGATGTAAGAAGAGTTTCTCCAAAAGACTATAAACTCTTCCAAGCTGCTGATTTAATCTGTACCCTAGAATTACTTGGTATAAAACACAAAAAAAATGAATTATCAAAATCAGAACTTATAATTTTTCATAATCCAAAGGATTTGAAAAAACAATTTCTAAAACCAATTCAGAAAAAGAAGTTTGAAAATAACTAAAACGTTATTCCCAAATGACAGGTTCTCCTTCGGAATCATAATGCCACCATTTCCCATCTTCAGTTGGTTGAGTTTCTGAATAGAAATATACATCAGCCTTAAATGATGAAGCCTCTTCTGAAATTGAAATATAATCCCAATCATTTTGTGTGCCCAAATAAAATGTTTTATATCCGCTTGTACAATCAAAAGACTGTCCTAAAACATAACGCAAAGAAGCAGGCACAATTATATATTCTAAGTTAGGAAGAGTTCGTGTAAAATTATCTAGGATAGTTGTAGAAGTAGGAAATTTTAAATATGTCAATCCACAGTTTTCAAACATATACCAACCAAAATCAGACAATCCTTCTGGAAAATCAATATAAGTTAAACTGGTACATCCCTCAAAATCTGACCGTTCTCCTAAAGATTGAGTATTCTTTGACAATACTATTTCTTCAATATGGTTACAATTTCTAAAAACACCTGGAACAATTGTCAAATTATCACCAAAAACAACCTTTCTTACAGAAGGATTTTGCCACATGGAAAGATTTCCAGCTTCACTATTACAATAAATTGTATTTAACGATGAACATCCATAAAAAATTTGATCTCCAATACTTGAAACAGTTTCTGGTATTGTAATTTCTGTTATTCCTGTACAATATTGAAACGCTCTATTTTCAATAGTTGTTATTGATGAAGAAATGACAAATCCTGTTATAGAAGTACAATTATCAAATGCTTTTGCACCTATTGTTTTAACGATACATCCATCTATCGATTTGGGAATATAAACTATAGAATCTGTACAGTCCCCTATTCCTGTTATCGTACAAACATTTCTTGTTATTTCTTGATAATAGTCATCTACAATTTCATAACTTGTTTCTTCATGAAATTCATAATCTAATCCCCTTGAACCATCAACAACAAGTACATCTTCCCATTTTGCATAAATAATTGTATCCGATGTTATTTCTGATGCAAAATCAAACTTTACGGTTAATTCATTTGTTGTATACCAACCTATAAATACATATTTATATTTTGTTGGATTGTTTTGAGGAATTACCACAGAAAATCCATTTTCAACTTTTTGTGATTCAATCTCTGAACCACCATTAGTTTCAAAACTAACTGTATGGATTTTATTCCACTTTGCATATATTGTAGTATTAGAAGTTATTGCACTATCAAAATCAAAAGGTGATGTAAAAGAAGAATCTGTATACCATCCCTTAAAAATATACTTATCTTTTGTTGGGCTTGAAGTTGGTTCTGTTGCAGTCAATCCATTCAATACTTGTTGTGATTCAACTTCACTTCCACCATTCGTATTAAAAGTCACTGCATATTTTACATCTTCAATAAATTTCCCATATAAGTGAATATTTTTTTGTACTGGTGTATCAAAATCAAAAGCGTTTTCAAATAAAGAATCACAATACCATCCTTTAAATAAATATCCTGTTTTGACAGGTGTTTCAGGTTCAATAACTTTTTCCCCTTCTTCCAAAAGACTTATACAATAAAAGTCGATATTGCCTGTATCAAATACCACTAAATAATTATTAATTTTTTTAGGAACAATATTCAATACATATCCTGCTGATTTATTCCCGCTTATATCAATCGCTTTTATTGTTATTTTATATTCAAAATCATTTAATAAATTATTTATAATATAACTTTGAGTTTTTGGAGCAATGAATACAGAATTATCTAACATAGGTACTATATTTCTCGGCTTATATTCATTTTGTTTCTCGTAAGATATTTCAATTGCAAATAAATCTTCATCTAATGGATCGGTCCAAGAAAGATAAACGGCTTTATCTAGTCTTTCCCATCTTAAATCAGTTATATCACCTGGTGCCTCATAATCTTTTGTATCCTGCACTACCGAGATAAAAGTAACACCGGTTGAATAATTTAAACTCGTATCAAAAGTTCGGATTTTAAAAGTATATTCAGTACCTATTGTTAATCCTGAAACTGACAGGCTTGTGACATTTCTTCCAAGATTTACTGGTGAAGCCAATGTACCATGTGCTGGCTCTGAACTGATTTCAACACCGGCCAGGTCTGCATCATCTGGCATAGTCCATGTAATAACAGCATCTCCATCAAATGCCGACACATTCATACTAGACACAATTCCAGGTGCAGTAGAATCTATAGTTTCATTATTGAGAGTATCACATGAAATAAAAATGAGCATTGTAAAAAATCCAAATAAAGATACAATAATCCGTTTCATAAAACATCCTTAAGTAATTAGATTTCGATAAAATTCTACAAAAATTATTAATTTCAGAGATTCTATTTCTCAAAATATATCATTCAATTAAATTATATATCCCGATATATTATTTTTCAATGTAATCAAAATTATATGAAAAAAAATAAAAGCACCCGGCTTATACCGGGCAATTTTAGGAGTAAATTTTTAAACAATGTTTATTTATCGCAGGGTTTTAGGGGCTGCATAAGCCCCTAGGAGAAAGGGGTGTGCCGAAGACCACTTGCGGGCTGAGGCCAGGGGGAAGGCTTTCCCCCTCACCCTTTAGAAACTAGTCCTGCAAAGCCTCATAACCTTCTTCGCCGGTACGAACCTTTACAACATTCTGAACATCGTATACGAAAATCTTACCATCACCGATGTTACCAGTGTAAAGAACTTCCTTAGCGGCTGTGATAACCAGGTCTACAGGAACTTCACTCACTACGATGTCGACCTTAATCTTAGGCAG
>JAEEGG010014890.1_pt1 | contig 16399 bp, 14 predicted proteins | sample 9134161 | NCBI WGS metagenome assembly JAEEGG01 (sample SAMN16246543, study PRJNA631951) | gut metagenome | biome: gut microbiome; feature: rumen; material: CR-attached | host: Bos | place: Iran: Karaj | collected 2018-10
GAGATAGCAATAAGGAACGCCGTTACCAACAAATGCTATGTAGAACTCGAACTGACCGAAACGGAAATAGAAAAATTAGGTTTAAAAGATAAAGTAGTAAGGAAACTAAAGGAATGAAAATATGAATACAGAAGAAAAACTAAAGGAACTGGAATTAGAAATAGAAGAAATCAAGAAGGATATAAGGACAAAGACGGAATCCCCAAGAGGATTTATTGCCGTTGGCGAAAAGGATGCAACGCATTTTCTTCTAAAAGTTCATTTATGTTGCCGTGCATTGTCCACAAAAGTTATAGCTGAAGAATATTACGAAGGATGCTACAAACAAATATACAACACCAAATGTTATTGTGAACGCACCAAAGAAACCAAGGAAAAACCAATTGAAGCAATATTTTCTGGCGATAATAAAATCATAGGTTGCACACCATTTAAATTAACAGTAGGTGAGGAAACTTCTGTTTACAAATACGAAAAAACTATAACAGACATTATCTAAAAAGATAAAAAAGTTTCTGGGACTGGATAAAAAAAAGGATAGGGATAATAATAAACAGGATAATATTATGGCATACACATATTCATATTTAAACAAGATAATTGAAAAGTTAAGAAACGCTATCTTAGAAAGACAGGGAAACCGCATAAAAAAAGGGATGGCTGGTTTGTATGACAAAAAGACAGAAGGCACAAAATGCGAAAAAACTATTGAAACCAAGATTAAAAAGGTAACGAAAAAGGTATTTTGCACACCAGGAAGTTTCAGTAAGTTTGATGTGATAGCAATTGAGAACAAGCAGCGTGGCATTATATTCCATTTCATACAGGTAAAGTCTTCCGAAAACAAGGATGCTGCCGTCAAATACAGTGGAACCAAGACTCAAAAAGACGAACTTCTAAAAGAAGCCAAGTGGATGAAAAAACAATCGGAAGTTCCGAATATCATTGGTTATAGCATAGGCTGGGCAAGGGTTTACAATCCACAAGATGCTGGCAAAAAGAAAGAACTTGTAGATATTACTCTTATAGAGTATGATATAGAGGATATGCGAATAGGAAAGATACTGGACTTCTATACCAAAATATGCCCCAAAGAAAAACTTATAGACATTTCCGATGCAAAAAAGAAAGCTCTTGAAAGGGCAAAAAAAGCTATTGCCAAAGCAAAGGGGACGATATAATATTATAACGAACAAAACGAATATTATGACAAAAAGTCAGTAAAATCGTCAGTAGAGAAAATATTTATATACATATCACACTGCAATACTATATGTTACACGCACAATATACGACAGTTCATAATCATGAGGTCGGCGGTTCAATCCCGCCTCTCGCTACGAAAGGCAAGCGGCTGATTAGCCGCTTTTTTTATTGGATAACCGCAAATCGAAATTCGTAAATTCCAAATCGTAAATTAATTTGCATTATATTTGCAGGTCTTTTTTGAAAAACATACGAAATGAACGAGAAATTCCATAGGATAATATTCATAATCATCGCAATAGCGATTGCTGCAGTAATGTTTTCGCTCGTCGGTGACTACGGAAGCAGCATTGCCGAGGACGAATACCAGATAACCCAGTCCATACAATTGGACAGGTACTACAAAAGTTTCGGCAGCGACACCAGCATACTCCAAAGTTCACATCCAATGTACAGCGGATGGTTCAACGCACTCACAGCCACACTATCCGACGTTTTTACAAATTGTGAAATCCGCGGTGTACGCCATACGACGAATGCGGTATTCGGATTCATCGGTATTATTTTTGCCGCTTTGCTTGCAAAACGCTGTCGCAACTGGCGTACAGCAAGTTTTACCATGTTGTTGCTCGGATTTTCGCCTGTAATATTCGGACATTCGATGTTCAACCTCGACGACATTCCCGTCTTTGCTACGTTCGCGGCATCGCTGTACTTTGCAAAACGTCTTGCCGACCACTTTCCCAAGCCCAAAATCATCGATGCTGTGTTTTTTGCTCTGACATCATCGCTATGCATCGCTGCAAATCCCGACAGTTCTCTCATTGTTGCTATTGCACTTATTATCTGCACAATAGGACTTGTAGCACAACGCAAACACGACGAGATAAAAAAAGCTGCTATCCGATACTCAATTTTTGCGGTCGGCTCCCTGGCAGTGATTTTCGGAATTGTCATACTGCTTATACCACAAGGAATTAGTGAATGGCTCGGCTCGTTCTCGCCAAACGCTCCTACAAGAATACTCTTCGAAGGCAAGCTTGTCTGGACCGACCTCCTACCATGGTACTACAACACAAAAATGCTGGTAATGACAATTCCTGCCGCAGTATTTGTCGGAATGCTTCTTGCTCTCGGCTTGTGCTTTGTAAAGAAGACAAACCGCGCAGAAATCATAACGTTTTTGGCAATATCAGTGCTTGCGATTTTGCTTTTCTCCCTCAAATCGGACACAACTAGTATCTGGCAGCATCTGCTTTACGCTGAAATTCCACTTTATATAGTTGCAGCCATAGGTTTCGACATGCTCGTAGAATCGTCACGCACAAAAGCCACACAGATTGCCGGCATTGCGATACCAATATTATTAATGGTTATGCCTGCAATACATATTTTCCGTTGCCATCCTTACAGCCACATATACTACAACGAATTCACGGGAGGCGTAAGCCATGCTTTTGGTCGCTACGAACTTGAAAACTACGGCACTAGCAACCGCGAAGCTGCACAATGGGTTTCCGACAACGGCAAATACAACCTTTCGGGTAACCAGCTTTTCGTGGCCACGAGAAGTGAAAAGACAGGCAAGCACTACTTCGGTGAATACAAGTACGAGGTTTCGATAGTAGAAACCCGCTGGGCAGAACGCGCAAACCATATCTGGGACTACGCCATCTTCCCAGTCACGGGCATCGAGCCCGAAATATTGACAAGTCAGTATTTCCCACCCAAGAACACCGTCGACACAATAAGCATCGACAATGTACCGATTTGCCTTGTCCTGCAGCGCACCGACACCTGCGACCTCTACGGACGCGGTTACCTTGCCAACAACGATGTGCCACACGCCATCGAACTGCTCGAAATGGCTGTTTACAACGATCCGACCAACGAATCGGCGATGATAAACCTCATAGATGCCAACCTACGCATAAACAACAAGGATGCGATGAAAAAGTGGATTGACCGTTTTCTCGAGATTGCACCACGTGATGACGTTGGGAACTACTATAATGCTTATTACCAAAACATTACAGGCAACAACGATGAAGCAGAACGCATCAGCAAGGAAATCATCGAGTATAACCCGCGTTTTGGTCTGGCATATATGTTCCTGTCAATGGTTTACACACTGCAAAAACGTTACGACGAAGCCGAAAGCATAATACTCTCAACAGTCGATTACGACATCTACGACGAGCAGGCCGCACGTCAACTAGTACGTGTTTACAACGCCCAGCAGAAGGACATCCGCGAGGCAGAACTATCGTATTACGATTACGCCTACAAGTCGTACGACCGACGTGGCAAAAAGGAACTTGCCGAAAAATTCAAAAAACTGTACGAAGAAACAAAAAACAAACAATAGATAAATCATAAATGTCGCGGCACGCCACGACACAACACTTCAACAAACTCAGCACATCGCAGAAACCCAGAAACTTAGAAACTCAGAAACCCAGAAACCATCATGAACTATCTATCTCCATCCACACCGCTGCCTCAGATAACAGGCTCTCTGATAAGCTATTTCAGCAACATGGTAAAGTTAAACGGCGGCACAAACCTAGCACAAGGCATCCCCGGATTTCGTCCACCAGAGAAACTTCTTGAGATATTTTCACAGATTCTGCAAAAGGACATACACCAGTACGCTCCAGGTTGCGGAAACAAAAAACTACTCGAACACCTTGACGAAAAATACAGCAACCGTCCTTCTACGGCGAGAATATTCATATCGAGCGGAGCAACCGAAGCCGTATCGTTGATTTATACATATCTGCAAGGCAACAAAGGCAAAGATTTCAATGCAATGAGTTTTTCGCCAGCATACGAATCGTATATCCATCTGCCACAGATTTTCGGAAACAACTTTTTCACCTACCCAACCGATCCCGAAATATACTTCGACAACGAAGATTTCCGCAAGTTTTTTGTTGAGAACAAGATAGACGTAATTTTTGTAGCATCGCCTGGCAATCCATACGGCAAAACATTGAGCCGCGAAAAACTCGACTACCTCATCGACCTCTGCGAAGAATTCGGCTCATACCTTATAATAGATTCGGTTTACTGCGAACTTTACTTCAACAACGAACCGCCATACTATCCCATCGAACGGATTTCGCCAAATGTGTTTTACGTCAATAGTTTTTCAAAAAGATTTTCTATAACTGGCTGGCGCGTAGGTTATTTCATTTTTGACGAAAGCCATTTCGACAAGATAAGCTACATTCACGACTACATCGGACTTTCGTCGGCGGCACCACAACAACAGGCCATTGCCGAATTCCTCGACACCGACGAATCCCGCACTTGCATTACCGAACTGCGAAACAATATTCTCCACAACTTAGCCATTGGCAACGAAAGGCTGCAGAAAGCAGGATTCGTATGCCCGCAAAACGATGGCGGCTACTTTATCTGGGCAAAGCTACCAGAACCATGGAACGACAGCCTGCGCTTTGGTCTTGCGTTATACAATGAAGTAAGAACTGCGGTAATTCCAGGCGTACATTTCGGCAGAGAATGGAACAACTACATAAGAATCAACATTGCCCGCGAAGAAGACGAGTTTATAAGAGGTATCGACAACTTGATTGAATTCACAAAAAGGGCGAAGGCACAACATTAAAAATTGTTAATAACATTCGTCTCCAAAAATTAAAGATACCAATAAATATGTGTAATTTCGCAGTGTAAAAATATAAAGACTATGGATATTTCAGGAAAATTGATAAAGGTATTAGAACCCATAACTGGCACAGGAGCAAACGGAACGTGGAAAAAACAGTCATTTGTTATCGAATACGCCAGCGGACAATTCCCCAAGAAAGCATGCTTTCAGGTATGGGGCGACAAAGTAAATCTTTCGTCGCTTGTAGAAGGAGAAGAAATACATGTATTTTTCGAACCAGAAAGCCGCGAGTACAACAATAACTGGTACACCGACCTGCGTGCATGGAAAGTAGAATCGGCACAAAACCAGACTGGCAGCTTCTCGTCAATGCCGACACCACCTCCTCCAACAGGAGCACCAATGCCTACCGAAGTTCCGAACTTCGTAGATGCTGGCAGCAATGCCGACGATGATTTGCCGTTCTAATGAAAAAAACTACAACATAACAATTATTTTTTGACGATTCTTTTGCTATGTCAAGAATAGTTGTTATGTTTGCAAAGTTCAGTTGCCCAAACCTATACATCTTGCAATTTATGTGTATGAGGCGGTTAATGAACAGGTCGAGCAAGCGATCTAAAGAGTGTTGTCGGGCAACTCTTTTGAAAAGAAGTTAGAAATAACTTCTTTTTTATTTTATTTTCGTTCCCATACAATAGTCATTTTATCAAGATCTTTGCTCCTTATCGCTCTAGTTGAAGTTATCATCCAAAAATTCTCTTCTGCGTAATAAGTCAAGCATATGGCTGCCATATGGTTTAGCCCGTCATTTTTTACAACAAGCACTAAAGAACAAGGCTTATTCCCCAAACATATACGATTATAATTTGATGCTATATATTTAGCATAATCATCCATTCTCAATCCTAAATTATTTAATTGATCCTCAATTTCTTCAATATGCTGCCTATTATGCCTCAAAGCATTTTGCACTTTACAACGTATATTTCTTGCATCGCATCTAACAAAAAAGAACTTAGAAACACTCTTGATTGCCGAAACTAGAATTTTCCCCACAATAGGATATTCTTTGTTTAATTTAGTTTTGTTTTTATTTCGATTACCCATAATAAATTTGTTCGATTATACATACGCACTTCTAAGCAAGAACGTATCCTCACCTTTTTCTTCCGCAATATGTATATACATTAAGGTTATTCTGTTTTTCCTTGCTCGACTTCTTGCATTTTCTCCATAAATGCCAATCCAACCCTTAATTCTTCGTACGAATATTTGCCTTCGGCTTCTGCATAAAGTGGAGAAACACTTCCCGAAAAACTATGAGATTCAAGGAAATCCATAATTTCTGAGAATTTTCCCTTGCCAATCAACTCTTCGGGCTGGATTTCGCCAGTCTTTACGAATCTTGTAAGGTGTGAATACACAGTCGATTCAACAAGCGAACGTTCTTTTGCAATATCTTCCACCGACATGCCCTGCCTAAACATTTCTAGAGACTTTCTGCTGCTGTCTACCTTGGGCAATTTTGGTTTCTTTTCCTTTTTCTTTTTTGGTTCCGACAATTTCTCGGGTTCTGGCGGCACCGCATCATCATCTATGCCATTTGTCTTGCAATAGTCGTTTATAATATTCAGAATATCATTACCATAGGCTGCGACTTTCTTCACGCCAATGCCTGTTATCTTGCTCAGCGACTTTGCATTGCGTGGCAACTTGTCAACAATCTCAACCAACGACTTTTGTGGCAAAACGTAGTAAACCGGCATATCAAACTCATCGGCAACCGACTTTCGCCAGGCATTAAGCACACCGAACAGTTCCTTGTTTGTTTTCGGAACCGAATAAGTAGAATGCGACTTGCGGCTGAAAGTTGGCACGAACTTGTCCTCGGTAATCGAAATTATCTTCAGATACATTTCGGTAGAAAAACCATCACGCAGCTTTTCAAAGACATTGCGTTTCTTACAATATTCAAGTTCGAGAACTTCCAATGCCGACTTCATCTCGTCGTCAATTTCCTTGTTGTCCGACTCGAGCAACATTTGCGAAAACGGCTCGCCAATGATATCGGCTAACTTCCCGTAATAATACTCCGATGCCTTCCAAAGCCGCTGCTGCAAAAACTCATCATCCTTCAGTTGCACATCGGGTGAAGCCGAAAATATCTTCCACAACTGTACGACAAACTTCTTGTTAACATCAAAAATTTGCGAATCAAACTGCTGCACGACATCAATCAACCGTTGCGAATATTCAGGATTAAATCTGTTGAAGTTTGACATATACACCTTGCGCACTTCCGCCAACTGCCTCTGCAACAAGTTGAAATCGAATATTTTAAGCAACACATCGCGCTGATACGAAACTATGTATTTGTTGAGGCTCTGCTCGTCGGGTTGCTTCTGCCGGGCATTGTCGCAAAAAGTTACCACTTCGGTGTCGGACTTTATCATCTGCGACGAAATTGGCGTTTTCAGCGTCAGCCCTTCCAGCGACTTGCAACGGCTCAACGCAACATAAACCTGTCCGAACGCGAAAGCAGCATGAACATCAATAATTGCTCGGTCGAACGTAAGTCCCTGACTTTTATGAACGGTTATCGCCCACGCAAGTCGCAACGGATATTGTATGAACTCGCCGATTACGTTCTGCTCAATCTCTTTTGTTTCATTGTTGACGACGTACTGGATGTTTTCCCATTTTTCCTCTTTTACCTCTATCGGAGAAAGGTCGCCCTTGCAGAGAACCATTATTTTCGTATCGTCAATCTCGGTTATCTTGCCTATTTTGCCGTTGTAGTACAACTTTGATGGCGACGAATCATTTTTAATGAACATTACCTGCGCACCGACTTTCAGAGTGAGCGTTTCGTCGGTAGGATACATATATGGAGGGAAATTGTCGATAATGTCAGCCTCAAACTTGTATTCCTGACCTTCGAGAGCATCAAGTTTTGATGTGTTGATGCCATTAGCATCGTTATTGTGCGTGGTCAGACGGATATTCTGTTCGTCATCGTCATCTGAAGTTGTAGACACCCGGCTATTTAACACGGCAAGCGATTCCTTTGTAAGTGTGTTTGTCCGAATCTGGTTCAGTATCGAAATAAACACATCGTCCTGCTGGCGAAATATGTGCGTAAGTTCGACGGTCACATAATCGACCTTTTTCAAGGCATTGCTGTCGAAGAAATATGGCGAGCGGTAAAATCGGCTTATTATCCGCCATTCTTCCTCCTTAACCACTGGAGTCAACTGGTAAAGATCGCCAATCATCAGGAGTTGCACGCCACCGAACGGCAATGATGAACGGCGATAATGGCGCAGCACACCGTCAACAGCATCAAGCAAATCGGAACGCACCATACTTATTTCATCGATAACAAGCAAGTCGAGCGAACGTAGAAGCTTAATCTTGTTACCACTCATCCGAAATTGTTCGCGAACAGCATTTCCTTCCTCATCTTTTGTAACAAACGAAACATCTGCACCTTCGGGAATATATGGTGTGAATGGAAGCTGGAAAAACGAGTGGATTGTAACGCCTCCAGCATTGAGGGCTGCCACACCTGTCGGTGCTACAACTGCCATACGTTTGCGGGTGATGTTCGGCAGATTGCGCAGGAAAGTAGTCTTTCCTGTCCCAGCCTTTCCTGTGAGAAACACAGACTTGCTTGTGAACTTCACAAGGTCGTGAGCGAGCTTTATATTTTTGTCGATGGCTTCCATTTCGATGGCACTGCCTTTGTCTGCAAAAGTAACGCTTTTCTGCGAATCGCTTTTGAGGTCAATCATTTTCTTGTTAAATTCTTTTTGAACATTATTGATATAAATCGGCAGCCGCCATAGAGCGACCGCCGAAAATTGGCTACTACTGGAGACTATCCGGCTTGCTGAACAATATGCGCTCGGCAACAACCTCGTACGATTGCCGTTCTACCCCACTTCGGTCTGTATAGTTTTTCTGCTTCAAACTGCCATCAACGACCACTTCATAACCTTTCGAAATTTTTGTTTTCACCATATCGGCAAGGCTTCCCCATGCAATCACATTATGCCACTGCGTTTCCTTGACTACCTTGTCGTTTCGCTTTGAAAATTCGGATGTTGCAACCGAAATCCTTGCCATTTTCGTTCCGCTTGGGAATTCATAAAATTTAGGGTCACCGCCAAGATTTCCAATCAATTGTACTCTGTTTCGTAAATTCATAACAATAATTTTTTAATGATTAACACTCTGCTCTATCGGCATTCTGCCCACCTCTTTTCTCACAAATAATCTCTTCGGCAACAACCTCGGTAATATACCGTCTGATGTTGTCCTTGTCGTCGTAGCTACGGCTTGCAAGCCTTCCCATAATTACAACATGCGACCCTTTCGTGCATTTGTCCGCTACCATATCGGCATTGGTATTCCACGCCACGACATTGTGCCATTCTGTTTTACCAACCTGCTTGCCGTTCTCAAAATAATTCTCTGTGGTAGCCAACGAGAATCTTGCTACTTTACCATTTCTTGTTTCTGTTACCTTAGGGTCGGTTCCAAGATTTCCGACCAGTCTTACAAAATTTCTAGTATCCATTTTTCTTAAAATTTATTAGTTATACAATTAAAATTATTACTACTTTTGCGTTGTCTTTTGAACGTCACCAAAGGTCGCGTCACATGATGGCGTGGAGCCACAGGACAAAATACTTTTGCTTTGTGGATTTTGGATATTCAGGAGACTTTTTTTATTTGTACGGTTAGAATAAAATGATTTAAACACATGTCCATGCGTAGTCATTTTTAGAACCAACGAATACTTTACCCCACCAAGTTCTCGAACGAGCCTATATGACGTAACAAAGTTACGCACAACACATTTGCCCTTTTTGACAACATCAAGCATATCTATTATTTCAAAAGCAGTAACATGCCCTACTTTTCCGCGGTAATGTTTTAACATAACATGCTGAGACCCTTCAGAATATTTGTCAGAATGCACAAGAAAAGAAACCTTAGCGCCATCCTTATCTGAGGTATTAATTCTTTTCGGCTTACCTTTGGTTCGGCAAAACAAATCAAAAACAATCTGTTGCTCTTCGCTCATTTTCATATCGCCAATCTCAGACTTAAACTGCGCTATTTTTTCGTCAATGAGAGCCATCCTTTTAAAAGCAATCCTTATGCAATATTCTTTTCCATCTTTGCATCTGCACGCTTGATGTGCCTTACCATAATACTGTCGGCAACTATCTCCGATATTTTGCGCTCGTTGCCATTGCGGTCGGTAAAAGTGCTGCTCACGATGCTACCCATCACTATGACTTCGCTGCCCGTGGAAACTTCACGATCTTGCAAAACATCTGCAAGCTTGTTCCATGCCGTAACGCTGTGCCATTGCGTGTCACGCACATATTTGCCTTCTTTTTTATAAACATCGGTAGTTGCAAGCGAGAAGCGTGCGAGTTTCCTACCATTTTCAAATTCTCTGATCTGCGGTTCCGAACCCAGATTTCCAATAAGTTGTACGCGATTTCTTAAATTCATAATCGTAAAATTTTAAACGTTAAACAAATTCTGTTCGGACTTCGTTTTGAAATCCGCTGCAAAAGTCGGGTGATTTGGAAACACGAGTCGGTTTTTAAACGTTTACTTTCGTTTATTAGTCGTTTCTTGTCGTTTATACACGGATATAATACTGGCTAACAATGTAGTACACTTTTGTACATTCAAATTCAATTAGGCATAAAAAAAGGTGACAAAATTGCCACCCTTTGCTTATTTCTGAGAAATTCTATATCTACTTCACAACCGTCAATGCCTTTCTTACTCCTGCCAAAGTCGGTTCACCGGAGATTTCGCTTCCTACAGCGCCCTTCATCCAAGCCTGCGGAGTAATTGAGCCTTGCAGAAGCATTCTTGTAAGTTCTTCAGAGAACGGCTTGTCGGCCATATAAGTTTCTATCTGATAGTCAATAAGATGTCCTACAGGGTAATTTGCCAAGTATAGCGGAGAATCAATCATGTGCGAATAGATTGCAAGAATCGGCGAATCCTTCACACCGAAAACTGGTGCATAATACTTGTTCCAAACATCCTTTGCAATGGAAACCACTGCATCGCGGAGTTCCTGAGCATTGGCATCCTGGTTTTCGTACATCCAGCGCCATGTGTATAAGTCAACAAGCGAAACGCCCATAATCTCGTATGCCGACCAGCAGTTTTCCAATGCCGCCATTGCTTCCTTTTCCTCCGAAGCGTCGCCCTTTGCCTGTCCGAGCAACTTCAGGTCGCGACCTTGGAACATAAAGGCAACAGCCTCGGTAAATGCAGTATTCGGAATGCCCTTCAGCATATAGTAGTCGATATCGTAAAGGGTTATGGTCTGCTCTACGCAATGTCCAAGTTCGTGAACTGCAATATTGTATCCCTTGTAGTCCATTCCCGACTTTGCAATCCTTGTACGCAGATGAGCCACATCGCCCTTCATTTCGCTTCCCCAAGCGTGACCAGCACCACGGGCAGGGTCAACACTGATTTTTGCTGCGATAGAGTTTGCCTTTTCGCGCGACCAGCCCAAATCGGTAAGGATTCGCGGAATATCACGGCCAAATGCCGATGGGTTCGGATAACGCTGACGGGTAATGCGGTCAAGTTCAGCCTCGTTCATGTCGTTGCGGGCGGTAAAACCATTGTACCAGATGTCGTATGGTTGCAACGGACGACCAAGACGACTTGAAACCAACTGTCCGACCTGTGCAATTTCGGGTGCCGAAATAAAGTCGATGAACAACTTTTCCACCTCATCCTGCGTGAGTTCCAGCCCTGAGGCGTGAAGGGGGAAACGACTTTGAACAATGTATACTACCCTTTCCTTTTGTAAGTCGAATTCGATGTACCGGGCCGGAAAAGCGCGGTGTAGCCGCGCGCACGCAAGTTGCGAAGGAAGAACGGCAGGCTGAAATATGTCAAACGCAGCGACATGCGCGGTGCGTTTGACCCCTTGCAGGGACCGCCGCCCGGTAAACCGCAGGTTTATAGGCGGGACCTGGAAGCGGAGCGAAGGCGGAGCCTAAGCTGTTGAAAAACAACGTTTTTCGACAGCTTAATACTCGTAATCGACGGTATGCGATTCTTGGACGTGCTGGTGGATGTACACCCGGGCCTCGTTGTGGCTGGGGGCCTTGTCGTAGGCCAGATACCCTTCCTTGTCCTTAAAGGTGACGATCAGGGCCGCGTCGTAGCTCCGGCCCTTCTTCAGCTCGTCCAGGCCGTACTCGATCTGGACGATCTCCGGCACGGTCTCCTTCAGGGCCAGCAGCTTTTGTCCCACCACCGGCGCGCACACCTCCGGGTCGATGAACTTGAACAACAAAACGTGCTTGAACATATAGCTTTCCTCCCTGTCAATATCTTAGGTACAGTATACCGTAAAACCTTTTCTCTTTCAATTTTTCTTTTGCCGCTTTTTCTTTTCAGGTGAAAATAAAAAGCGGCGCAAAAAGAAAAGCACAGGAAATAGAAGGTGGCCCGTTGTGGTCGTTGCACGTTTCGCCAAAAGACGCTATACTATACCCAAACGACAGGGGGTGCAGCATGAAGGACAGCGAGCAGCGAAAGGCGGCGCGGGAGTTCATCAAGGACTGGATGGGCCGGGGCGATGAAAAGCAGGAGACCCAGTCCTTCTGGCGGGCCCTGCTGGGCAAGGTGTTCGGCATTGAGGAGCCGGAGAAGTGGCTCTCCTTCGAGCTGCCGGTCCAGCTGAGTCATACCAGCTTCATAGACGCCTACATTGAGCAGACCGGCGTCCTCATCGAGCAGAAGGGCAAGGATATCGACCTGAAGAAGGGCTACAAGCAGTCCGACGGCTCCCTCATGACCCCTTACCAGCAGGCCCGGCGCTACGCGGGGTATCTCCCCCACAACAAGAACCCCCGTTGGATCGTGGTCTGCAACTTCCGCGAGTTCCACATCTACGACAACAACCGCCCCAACAGCGACCCGGAGATCGTGCTCCTGAAGGATTTGGAGCAGGAGTACCCCCGGCTGGCCTTTTTGGTGGATACCGGCGACGAGAACATCAAGAAGGAGATGCAGCTCTCCATCCAGGCGGGCGAGCTGGTGGGCAAGCTCTACGACGCCTTCTTGAAGCGATACAGGGACCCCGCCAACCCCCATTCCCTCAAGAGCCTCAACGCCCTGTGCGTTCGCCTGGTGTTCTGCCTCTACGCCGAGGACGCGGGCATCTTCGGCAAAAAGAGCCTGTTTCACGACTATCTTCAATCCCGGGGCGTGAGCCACGCCCGCAAGGCCCTGATCGAGCTGTTCCGGGTCCTGGACCAACCGGAGGCGGAGCGAGACCCCTATTTGAAGGACGACGACCCCCTGCTGGCCGCCTTCCCCTATGTGAACGGGGGCCTGTTCTCCGATGAAAACATCGAGATACCCGCCTTCGACCAGGAGATCTACGATTTGCTCCTCGCCAAGGCCTCCGAGGATTTCAACTGGGCCGACATCAGCCCCACCATCTTCGGCGCCGTTTTCGAGAGCACCCTGAACCCGGAGACCCGGCGCTCCGGCGGCATGCACTATACCTCCATCGAGAACATCCACAAGGTCATCGACCCCCTGTTTTTGGACGATCTCAAAGCGGAACTGCAAGCTATCCTGGACAACCCCGTTATCAAGACCCGAAATAAGCTCCTGGACGCTTATCAAAAGAAGCTGGCCTCCCTGAAGTTCCTGGACCCGGCGGCGGGCAGCGGCAACTTCCTGACCGAGACCTATCTTTCCCTGCGCAAGCTGGAAAACGAGGTGTTGAAGGCCCGGCTGTCCGGCAGCATGATCGGCCTCGGGGTGGACGAATCCCAGCTCATTCAGGTGTCCATCCACCAGTTCTACGGCATCGAGATCAACGACTTCGCCGTCACCGTGGCCAAGACCGCCCTGTGGATCGCCGAAAGCCAGATGCTCAAAAAGACCGAGGAGATTTTGAGCCTGGATCTGGACTTTCTGCCCCTCAAATCCTACGCCAACATCGTGGAGGGCAACGCCCTGCGTCTCGATTGGGAGACCGTGGTCCCCAAGGCAGAGCTTTCCTACATCATGGGCAATCCGCCGTTTGTGGGTTACTCCCTGCAAAGCAAGGCTCAGAAGGACGATATTCTCTCCATCTATGTGGACGAGAAGGGCAAGCCCTACAAGACCGCCGGAAAGATCGATTATGTGTCCGGCTGGTATTTCAAGGCGGCCCAACTCATGCAGGATTCTGCCATACGCACCGCCTTTGTGTCCACCAACTCCATCACCCAGGGCGAGCAGGTGGCCAGTGTCTGGAAGCCCCTCTATGACCGGTTCGGCATCCACATTGACTTTGCCCACCGGACCTTCCGCTGGGACAGCGAAGCCAGTTTGAAAGCCCATGTTCACTGCGTTATCGTGGGCTTCAGCGTCGCGCCCAACGACAAGCCAAAACAGCTGTTCACCGCAGAACGAGTACAGGAAGTGGAGAATATCAATCCTTACCTTGTGGAGGCAGATTTAGTTTTTATTGATGGACGCACAAAACCTATCTGTAGTGTTCCTTCGCTATTGAATGGAGGAAAACCTACTGAGGGAGGCTTTTTGATTCTATCAGAAGAAGAAAAGGAAGCTTTGCTTGAAAAAGAACCGCAAGCATTGTCTTTAATTCGGCCTTACATGATGGGAAAAGACTTTATTCAGCGAAAGCCACGTTATTGTTTGTGGATGGTTAAAGCAAATCCCTCTTTGATTCAAAAGTGTCCTGAAGTAAAGAGGCGAATTGATAAAGTAAAGGAATATCGTCTTGCAAGTCCAAAGGAAGCTACTCGAAAAAAAGCAGTAACACCTATGCTTTTTGACGAGGTTAGAGAATGTGTAACAGATTATGTTGCAATCCCTAAAGTGTCTTCGGAAAATAGGAAATATATTCCTATGGAGTATCTGCCGCCTTCTATAATCCCTGGGGACAAATTGTTTATGATGCCTGATGCTTCAATTTATAACTTCGGCGTGTTGACCTCCAATGTACATATGGCTTGGATGAGGACAGTTTGCGGAAGGTTAAAAAGCGATTACAGCTACTCAAACACCATCGTCTACAACAACTTCCCTTGGCCCAACCCCACGGAGGCCCAGCGGGCCAAGATCGAGCAGACCGCCCAGGGCATTCTGGACGCCCGGGCCCTGTACCCGGACTGCTCGTTGGCGGACCTGTACGACGAGGCCACCATGCCCCCGGAGCTCCGCACCGCCCACCAGAGGAACGACCGTGCCGTCATGGAGGCCTACGGCTTCTGGGGCAAACTCAACAGCGAATCCGCCTGCGTGGCCGAGCTCATGAAGCTCTACCAGCAGCTCACGGAGAAGTGAGGAAGGCCATGCGCTATGTGGCCTTCGACGTGGAGACGCCGAACCGGTACAACAACCGAATGAGCGCCATCGGCATCGCCGTGGTGGAGGACGGGCGGATCGCGGACACCTTCTATTCCCTGGTGGACCCGGAGCAGCCCTTCGACTGGTTCAACACCCAGTTGACCGGCATCGACAGCGAGGCGGTCCTGGGGGCGCCTACCTTCGATGCGCTGTGGCCCCGGATCGAGCCCATCCTATCATCCGGCGTCCTGGTGGCCCACAACGCCCCCTTCGACCTGGGCGTGCTGAAGAAGTGCCTCCGGGGCTACGGCATCGAGTGGCGGCCCCAGGTGAAGGGGCTCTGCACGGTGCGCATGGGGCGGCGGCTCCTGCCGGGGATCAGCCACCGGCTGGGCGACATGTGCGCGTATTACGGCATCGATCTTGTCCACCATCAGGCTGACAGCGACAGCCGAGCCTGCGCCCAGATCCTGATCCGGTATATGGAGAGCGGGGCCGCGCCGGAGCGGTATATCCGATACTACTCGATGGAATAGGGCCGGCGTTTCGCCAACAAAAGGATACAGGAAGGGACCGTTTGGGACCAAAATCCGGTTGCGCGCACCCGGGTTGTGTGGTATTCTGAAGCTGTTATGAAAAACAATGTGAAAAAAGCCATATCTTGTCTTTTTCTGGCCCTGCTCCTGCTGCCCTGGCCGTCGGTCGGCGTCGTCCGGGCGGAAGGGGCCGGCGGCGAAGTCACGGCTCAGTGCGCCTACAGCCTGCCCACCCAGATGCCGTTGGAGCGGCTTACGGACGACAGCCTGCTCACCCGGATGACCATCCCGTCCGGCAAGACCGTGACGATAACGCTGCCCGAATGTCAGGCCCCTGCCCTGTATATCACCTGGTTTGCCCTGCCCCCAACGGTGACGTTGGTCCAGATGGATGAGCGGGATCGCCAGATCCAGCGGACGGACCTTGTCCCCGCCAGTCCCTGCGAGCGGTATGCGCTGGAGGGGGGCTGCCGAAAGGTGAGCCTGTCCGCCAACACTGCCTGGACCGTGAGCACCCTTCGGGTGTTCGATGGGCCCCTGCCCGAGGCGCTCATGTACTTCGGCGAGCCTATGGCGCAAGCCGATCTGCTGGTGGTCATGGGCCAGCCCCAGGCTCTCTTCGAGGAGCTGGGCGGCC
>JAEEGG010014892.1_pt1 | contig 16398 bp, 18 predicted proteins | sample 9134161 | NCBI WGS metagenome assembly JAEEGG01 (sample SAMN16246543, study PRJNA631951) | gut metagenome | biome: gut microbiome; feature: rumen; material: CR-attached | host: Bos | place: Iran: Karaj | collected 2018-10
GAGGAAGTGTTTGCAGCACTTGTGGAACCCACAATCAGCGAGCTGATGGCCAAATATCAGGTGTTTGTAGAACAGGGCTATGAGGTCATGAAATGCGGCGATATGCAGCAGCTCTGGAATGAAAGTGAAAGTGAGACCAAATGGCTCATGAGCTTTATCTACGATCATTTTGATGTGTTCAAGCTGCTGATCTGCCGCTCACAGGGGACGAGGTTTGAGCGCTTTGTTCACGATATGGCACTGCTGGAGGAACGCTCCACGCTTGATTATTTTGAGCGCATGAAGCAGTACAATATGACCGTCAACACGCTTTCACAGCAGGAATTCCATATGCTGGTGACGGCGAATGTCTCGGCACTGTTCGAGGCAGTCATTCACGATTTCAGCCGCGAGAAAGCCATGCATTATGCGGAAACGCTGGATGCTTTCTTTTCGGCGGGCTGGAAAAAAATACTCGGCATCTGATGCCGATATTTTTTGATATATGGTTAGCATAGGCTAATTGTACGAGGAGGAATTGAAATGGAACAAACAAAGAAGCGCTCTGCGGTCAGTTGGGTCATTGAATTCGCAGGGCAGAAGAAGCCGAATTACATATTGAGCGTCATTCTGGCAATGTGCAAGGTCGTGTTCGGGCTGATGCCATACTTGTATATGGCGGATATCGTAGGCAAGCTGCTTGAAATGCACGCAGGTACACTTGATAAGGATATGTCACCCCTGACTGCAAGCATCATCAAAATGGCGATATTCTGGCTGCTGTGCCGTATCTGTCATGCAATCTCGACGACACTTTCTCATGCTGCGACCTTTGAGGTGCTTGCGAATATCCGCAGACAGCTCACCGAAAAGCTGTCAAAACTGCCGCTCGGCTCAATCCTGTCGCAGTCCAGCGGTACCTACAAAAATATCATCTGTGAGCGTGTCGATTCGATTGAAACAACGCTGGCGCACATTATTCCGGAGGTGCTGTCCTCTGCATTCGTTCCGGTCGCACTTATCATTTACATGATGACGATCAATTGGAAGCTGACGCTGATCTCCTTTATCTGCGTGCCTGTGGGCGTGTTATTTTTCATGCTGATGATGGTCGGCAGCAAGGAAAGCTATGAAAACTGCGTGGTCAAAACAAAGCGCCTGAACGATACCGCTGTCGAATACATCAACGGCATCGAAGTCATCAAGGCGTTCGGTAAGGCGAAAACCTCGTATGAGAAATTCGTCGTCGCCGCAAAAGAGGGTGCAGACTGCTTCATTGACTGGATGCGCCGCTGCAATCTCTGGCAGAATATTTCGCTGCTGATTATGCCGTATTTTTTGCTCGGACTGCTGCCGTTCGGGGCGCTTTTCTACATGAAAGGCACGGTTTCCGGCGCCGATCTGCTGATGCTGATTATTCTCTCGCTGGGACTTGTATCTCCTGTTATGACGATTGCTTCCTATTGGGACGGCATCGGAAAAATGGGCACGATTATCGGTGAAGCAACAGAGATTCTGGAGCGTGACGAGCTGAAACGTCCCGCAAAATTGGCGGAAAAGCCGAACGGAACGGATATTGTGCTGCATGATGTGCATTTCGGCTACAAAGATGAGGAGATCCTGCACGGCATCAATCTGAATATCCGGCAGGGAACAGTCAATGCACTGGTCGGGCCGTCAGGTTCGGGCAAATCGACGATTGCAAAGCTGATCGCTTCCTTCTGGGACGTGGACAGCGGCAGTATTTCCTTTGGCGGCGTGGATATCCGTAATATTCCACTGGAACAGTATAATCAGAATATCGCCTATGTTTCGCAGGATAACTATCTATTTGATGAAACGATCATGGATAATATCCGTATGGGCAACCCGAATGCAACCGATGAAGATGTCATGAATGCGGCGAAAGCCTGCGGCTGCCACGATTTCATCATGCAGCTGGAGCACGGCTATCAGACGGTTGTCGGCGGTGCGGGCGGACACCTCTCCGGCGGCGAACGACAGCGCATTTCCATAGCCCGTGCTATGCTGAAAAATGCGCCGGTCATCATTCTCGATGAAGCAACTGCGTACACCGATCCCGAAAATGAAGCACTGGTGCAGTCCTCGGTTGCAAAGCTGGTACAGGGAAAAACGCTGCTTGTGATCGCACACAGGCTGTCCACGATCGCCTCTGCCGATCAGATCATTGTGATCAATAACGGTAATGTTGAAGCAGCAGGCACACAGGAGCAATTGCTTGAAAAATCAAAGCTGTACCATCAGATGTGGGAAACGCACATGGCAGTAAAGGAGGGTGCATGATGTTTGCAACACTAAAACGATTCTTTGATTTCTGCAATGCAGAAGACCGGAAAAAGCTGTATCTGGCGATCGGGCTCGGCACTGTCAAGGCTGTTTTTGCGGCGCTGCGCATTTCGGCGATCGGCGTGATCGTCATGGGCATTCTGGACGGCAATATGACAAGCAAGAATATATGGTTAGCCATTGCAATTCTTGCTGCATCGGTACTCGGTCAGCTTTTCATCAACCTGAAAACCACGATGCTCCAGACTGAAGCCGGCTATCATTCCTGCGCAAACAAGCGTATTGAGATTGCAGAGCATCTTAGGTATCTGCCGATGGGCTATTTCAATGACAACAGCCTCGGACATATCACCAGTGTTACAACGAACACAATGGAAGCGCTTTCCGATGTTGCAACCAGAGTGGTCATGCTGACAACGCAGGGTATCCTGACAACAATTGTTATCACTGCTTTTGTGTTCTGTTTTGATTGGAGAATCGGGCTGCTTCTGACTGCCGGTGTAGCAATCTATGCGCTCATCAACGGGGCGATGCAGAAAGCCACACGCAAGGGTGCACCTGCACAGCAGAAAGCAAACAGAGAGCTTGTTGCCGCGGTCATTGAGTTTGTACAGGGCATTGCAGAGGTCAAGAACTACAATCTTGTCAGCACCCGTGCAAAGAAGCTGGAAGCGGCGATCAAGTCAAAGCAAAACGGTGACACGCACCTTGAATATGCTGTGATTCCGTATATCACCCTGCAGGAAATCGTCACAAAGCTGACAGGCGTTCTGATGTGTGCGGCATCCGTGTATTTCTATATAAACGGCAGTATGTCGCTGCTTTATTGTATCATGATGACGATCAGTTCGTTTATGATATATGAGAGCCTTGATGTGATGGCAGGTTTTTCCGCACTGATCCGAAGTGTTTCGATCTGCGTTGATCAGGCAAACGAGATTCTTTCGATTCCGGAAATGGATATTGAGGGTGCGGATATCACGCCGGCAAGCCACGGTATCGAGTTGAAACATATCACATTTGCGTATGAAAACAGAACGATCATTGACGGCATTGACCTGAAAATCCCCGAACACACCACAACTGCGATCGTCGGCCCGTCCGGCGGCGGAAAGACCACATTGACCAGTCTTATGGCACGGTTCTGGGATGTAAAAAGCGGCGAGGTACTGCTCGGCGGGAAAAATGTCAAGGAGTACAGCTTTGACAGCCTGATGCGGAATTTCAGCTTTGTGTTCCAGCGGGTGTATCTCTTTGAGGACACCATTGCGAATAATATTCGCTTCGGCGAGCCGGATGCGCCGATGGAAAAAGTTATTGCAGCAGCGAAAAAGGCACGCTGCCATGACTTCATCATGAGCCTGCCGGACGGCTATGAAACCGTGATCGGTGAGGGCGGCACAAGTCTCTCCGGCGGTGAAAAGCAGCGCATTTCCATCGCAAGAGCGATCATGAAGGATTCGCCGATCATCATACTTGATGAAGCGACTGCCAATGTTGACCCCGAAAATGAAGCGGAGCTGACAAAGGCAATCGAGGAGCTGACCAAAGAAAAGACGATTATCATGATCGCACACCGGCTGAAAACAGTCGAACACGCTGACCGGATCATCGTCATTGACGGCGGTAAAATCGTGCAGCAGGGCAAGCATGCTGAACTCATGCAGCAGGACGGTATTTATCGTACATTTGTAACAGACAGACAGAAGGCGGCAAGCTGGAAGCTGTGATCAATGTGCCCTATGAAACGAAAACGAGCTTATACGCATTTGTATAGGCTCGTTTTTATTGTATCATATCAGGGTAGATATCCACGACAGCAATGCTGCGAACGGAAAGCTGAGCACGATATGTGCAAGATGGGTTTTCCAGTTATATCCGAACAGGTGACGGCCGTACACACCGTTTGTTTCAGGATAGTAATGGGAAAAGAAGTGAAATCCGTTATTGCAGAGCAGTACCCAGTCAAAGAAACCGATGTCAAATGCTTTCAGACCGAGCAGCATGATCACAAATCTCAAAAAGAACTGCCAGAAGCCGTAATCATTCCTGATCCCGTCCCAGGCACCCAGAACAATCGAACCCAGCATAAGCACAAACGAAAGCCCGATCATCAGCCAGCCGATCACATATTGTCCTTTGAAGCGTTCAGGCTTTCTATCCGGCACGGCCTCAACGATTTCCTTCGGGGCAGATGAAAAGAACCGTTTGTCCTGAATAAAACCGACACCGCCCCACAGCATCAGGAACAGTCCCGCCATCATCATGACGGAAAACAGAATCGACAGCACCATTTTGTCCCTTCTTTCAGATGAATCATTATTTCTTAGCGATCACAGTGATCCACGGCTTTGACGGATGATGATCGGATTTCACGCTCGTAAACCCTGCCGCTTTCAGAGCTGCTGTTATTTCAGCAGGTGTATAGCAGCGCATACCGTCGATGATGGATTCAAACTTTTTGCTCGTCTGATCAGTACCGTCAGATTCGTTGCATATCATAAAGTATCCGCCGTCTTTCAGAATGTTGGCTACCTGCGAAAAGCATTTTTCAAGACCAGGCCAGAAGTAGATCGTTTCAAAGGCTGTTACAAGATCATAGCTGTCAGCTTCAAGGGGCAGCTTTGAAACATCGCCCTGAATCACTCTGCATCTGCCTGCAGTGATCATTGCCTGATTGTATTCCTTTGCCTTCTGAACTGAAAGCTCAGAGTAGTCCATTGCGGTAACCTTTGCCTGCGGATATTTTTTCAGCAGCTCTCCTGCATTTCTTCCTGCACCGCAGCCAAGATCAGCAGCCATTTTCGGAGAGAGCTTCGGCAGATGCTCAAATCCCCAATCAGCCAGCTTTGCATGACCGGAGTTCATTCCTTTCAGCATCATCTTTCCGAGTGTGCCTTCGGGTTTTCTTGTCTGACTAAAAAACTTCTTCATTAGTCCCATAACTATGATTCTCCTTTGTAATTATTCAATGCAGCACTCTATCCACTTGATAATTGAATCAAATACAAGCTTTGAGTTACCGACATTGCAGTGCGCGCCTGCATTCTGCTTATCTGTCAGCAGTCTTAGCGTCAGTGATCTTGCATTCTGCAGCATATCATATTCCTCATGGAAAAGATACGGCATGATGAAATGATCTTTATTTGCACCAATGATAAGCACATCCTGATCTATCTTATCAGCAATACCTTTGAGCGTAAATTTACGTATCTTTTTAACATAATCGCACGGCGTTTCTGCGTCATAAGCATACATTCCATGTAACAAATTCCATTTGATAATTTCTTCCTTTTCCATCATTTTCGTATACAGCTTATTCAGAGGAGCGTCAAGTCCTTTACGAAACATAAAGTCTATCATGTCACGCATCGGCTTTGGATGATCACAGATTATAACATCAAAGAAATCCGGAAATATCGACCAGCCGACCACACGCTTGATACGCTTGTCAAATGCCGCTGCACGGGGTGCAAGGAATCCGCCGAGTGATGCTCCGATAATTGTAACATCTCTAAGCTTGAAATAATTCAGTATAGATTTCGTCGGCCTTTCCCACTTGTGGGTAAATTTCATATTCTGCAAGCGCAGAACGCCGCCCTGTCCCGGGCCTTCATACAGGTAAGCATCAAAGCCGTTTTCAGCAAGATACAGCATCGGGAAGAACAATTCCTCGTAGTAGCTGTCATTACCGCCATGCAGCAGGACAGAGCCCTTGTATTTCCCTTTTGCTTTGGTCACCATGACAGGCAGATAACCGCCGCAATACGGTACCTTATGACGCTGTACAATGCCTTTATCGAAATAATCGCTGTAATAATCATAAAACAGATCACATGCTTCCTGATAACGCTGTTTTTTCTTCGGATCAGTATCATATATGAAGAACTCTGACATTCTCAGATAAGCGATCTCGTTTGCTGTTCTGCCTTCTGTGTGGGCTATCTCAGCAAGCTGTTCCATTGTACTTACCCAATCCGCACTTGTTCGTATGTTCTGTGATACAGCTGCAACTTCATCTGCATCGCCGCCGTCCCACATGATAACACGGTTGAGTTGAAAATTAAAATTAGCATCACTGTTCAGTTCGTATGTGCCTGTTTTGAATTCGATTTTCTGAGATATATCATATTTTTCCATTGCTCCAAACTCCTTAAAATTTATCGTTTTACTGCACAGAAATACACCATAGAACCTTCAACATTAAAATCAGTCAGATCATAAACCTTATGCAAACGCTTTTTCAATTTATCAGCAGTATCAAAAGGCGGCGTAAACCAGCCTTTTTTAGCAAGGAAATACCGTACAAGGCTGTCAGTTATCTTTGACTCGCCCTTGATATAAAAGCAGGCTATAAATCTTCCTCCTTTTTTCAGCACACGATATGTTTCACGAAATGCTGCCTTTTTATCAGGAAAAGCATGAAAGCCATTCATGCTGAGCACAATATCAAATGATTCATTCTTGTACGGAAGCTGTCCTACATCACCCTGCAGCAAATTGACGTTTTCAAGTCTTTTCAGACGTTCACGAGCATGAGACAGCATATCCTCACTATAATCAAGACAGTTAATATCAGCATTTCCCAGAACTGAATATTTGTTGTGTGTAAAAACAGCTGTCCCCACAGGCACATCAAGCAGTCTGCCTGAAAATTCATCAGGAATATATGAAAGCACTTTTTCCGCAATTTCATTATCGTCCACGTTGCTCCAGAACAAACGGATATACAGCTTACTCCACCATTTATCTTTTGTCAGAACATCATCATAGATATCACGCGACTTCTTGTAGGAGCTTTTGATATCATCATATTGTTTTAACATTATCCAGCCTTCCTTGCAACACAATGCAGACGGCAGAAGCCTCTCTTTTCAAAGGATTCCATTTGAAGTCCTGCGCCGTCACACAGCTTCTGAATGTCATCTCTGCCGTATATTTTTACATCACCCTTGCCAGCAAGATGAATAAAAGGCATTTCGATATGATTGCAGAACCAACGCGCCGCCGAACTCATTGTCATATCGCGAAGAACAAGTCTGCCGTTTGGACGAAGAACGCGATATACGCTGTTAAAGAAATCCTGTGGATTGGGATAATGATGAAAGCTCTCACAACAGATCACCACATCAAAGGTATTATCAGCAAATGGCAGATTCTCACAATCACCGACTATGAGTTCTACATTTTTCATATTTTTCCTTTTTGCAACTTCTATCATTTTCGGTGTCAGGTCAATTCCTGTGTAATGTTTGTCAGGATATTTCTTATGCAACAGTGTCAGCATAGGACCAGTTCCACAGCCGCAGTCCAGAAGGTCGGTAAATGGCTCTTTTTCAAGCTCTGCCAGCACATCGGGATAATCCTTTTTGCACATATTATATACGCCGGCATTGTCAGATTCATATATCTCGGCAGCTTTGGTGAACTCCTTTATTGATAAGTCTTTATATTCTCTTGGTGTCATTATATTACCTCCATCGATTTAGAACGCTGTTTACCAGACATGATTGATCCAGTCAAGCAGCAACTTTTTTAATTTTTCACGCTCTGCAGCACAGTGTTTCGGATACTGCTTTTCAATCTTGAAAAGCAACCTGTAGAGCAGAGAGTTTTTTGTTATCATTACATGGCTTAAATATGGGAACGCTATATGCTTGTGTGCATATGCTGATGTTGATGAGAATGATAATGCGCAAGTGTATCAGCAGTTACAAGTGCTGTTCCGACAAACATCACAAGAAAAGCAGCCAGATAAACCACTGTCAGCTTTTCATGCAGAAATACAAAAGAAAGAAACGCGGCGATAAAAGGAGCAACTGCGTAATACGCACTAGTTTTCGCAGCACCGAGTTCTTTCTGAGCGCGGATATAAGTAAAGATACTAAGTCCGTATGCAACAAATCCAAGCACGAGTGCAGGCAGAAGATATTTTGCAGGCGGAATGCGCTCACCGAGTAATGCTGCCACAATCAGCGAACCTGTTCCCGAACCGATGCCTTTTATCGTCACGATCTGATAGGTGCTTTTTTCAGAGATACTCTTTGTGCAGTTGTTTTCCATTCCCCAGCATACAGTCGCACCAAGAACAAAAAGTGAACCGATAGAAAAATGCAGACTTCCGATATTTCCAAACGACAGAATCAAACTTGCCAATGTGATGAGTCCGACAGCCGCCCACACTTTTTTACTGATCTTCTCTCTGAAAAGAATAAAAGCGATCATTGTTGTTGCGACGATCTCAAAATTTCCAAGTAAAGAAGCACCTGACGCTGTACCGTATTTTACGCCAATCATCAGAAGCATCGGTGCTATGATATCAAGCAGTATCATTCCAATCGTATAAGGCAGATCTTTTTTTGCAAGACGTTCGGAGGATACTTCTTTTTTTCGATGAAAAAGATACATGATACCAACACCGAAGCCTGCACCGAAATAAAGAAATGCCGCCATAACTGTCGGTTCAATATGAGCAAGCAGCAGCTTTGAGCAAGGAACATTCAATGCATAGAATACTGCTGCCGCCAGCGCATACAAAACAGCGATATTTTTATTTTTTTCATACATAGTATCTATCTCCTGCATTTATCATCGTATCAGCATCACAATCAAACCAACAATCACAGCCGGTATCAGGGCAAACATCAATCCGGGAAACAGCATTCCTTTCAGGTGAAACCATTTTTGATGATACGCCTTGTCCATGTGCTCGGTGCCTTCAAGACGAAAACGCTTCATATTAGCGAAAAGAACCCAGTCAATAAAGAATGTATCATATGCTCCGATCCACGCCATCATGCCAAATGCAAACAGAAATCCCTGTGTAAAGGATTTTGCTCCGGCGATAAGCGCCATAATAATGAGTATTACAGCAAAGCCAATCAGTGCGATAGATTTTGTTATGACTACTCTCTTTGAAAGCGGCGCAGTCGGTACCTGTTCATGTGTTTTGAAGTATTCCTCCTGAATATCAGGGGGATAGTTTTCTACCTGTGTTGTATTGTTTCGTCCTGTTGTTTTGAAGCACATTATCGTAAACAATACAGCAAATATAGCCATTTCTATGATAATGACAGGGATGCTCATATCAATTTATACCTTCCTTGTTGTACATCAGGTCATATATCTTACAGCCCGCCGCAGTTCGTGTCTGAACGAGCTTCATTCCGAGATGTACATAGCGGTCGCATTTACCCTTGGCGTCTGTATCAAGTATGCAGGGGCAGCCGTTTTTGTCTGCCATTTTAAAGGCAAACTCCATAAGCTTTCGCATATAGACCTGTCCTTGATACTGCTCTGTCACGATAAGCATTTCAACCTTGACGTAGGGCTTCTTCTGCTTTTTCATTTGTATCTCAAGAGGCTTGATGTCACAGCCGCTGTTTGCCTGTTTCAGAAATGAAAACAGTTTGCCCCAGCCGCCAACGGCATTTTTCATTCGCCGTGCCATTTTGACAATGCTTCGGAAATTCGGATGATTTCCTTTTGTATCGGTGATGAGGATATATCCCTCGCCGTGATCGGTACTGTAAAATGTTCCGCTTTCGATGCCTGCAATAACAAAGGACTTCATGTATTCGGTCATAGCCGATTTTGACGGAAAGAACGGCTTCAATCCGCCTTCATTGGGTTCATATGGGAAATCCCAGAACGACGCACCGATTAGTGCGGATATTTCATCTATTTTCTCTTTTGATAATGAGCGTACTTTTTTCATTGCTGTTCCTTTCCTCTGTGCATGGTCATTCTCTGAAATAATCGTAACGTTACCATCTGAAAGTCGCCCAGCGATCATTCATCTTAGGCAGTAACAGCGCAAAAAGCTTTGCCCGTATGCTGTACTTCTTCATCTCTTCATTGAAGCTGTGTTCCTCCACAAATTCTATTCCCTCTGTAAGATCAGCGATCTCCTTTCCCGAATCAGTGCCAGACATGAAGTGCGCATTTGTATTTTTTACTGTATCGTGATGCTTTTCGCTTTTCTGCATTGCCTTGCAGTTCTGCTCAGCGATAAGTATACCGCCGTCAGGAAAGTTATTTTTCAGAACTTCAAGAAAAGTACGTATCTGATCAAGCGTCAGGTACATAAATAAGCCCTCAGCAATAAAAACAGGCTTGGATTTTCTGCCCACAAGCGCTTCCTGTACCGTTTTGCACCAATCACTTTCCAGTGCATTTCCTACAATCATCGTTACACGTTCACGTTCAGGAAAAGCCTTTCTTCTTGCTGCGATAGAATCCGGAAGGTCAAGATCGAACCACAGTATCCTGCCGTTATCTACTCTTTCAAATCGGTTGTCAAAGCCTGCGCCTACATTTACAATTACAGTATCAGGCGCTTTCCTGATTATTCCTTTCAGCTGACGGTCAAGCATTATTGTTCGCGCAATTACTCCTTCATGAGACATGAACTTATCATACGGAGTGGTATCAATATTCAGTGTCTTTATGATCTCCACTGCTTTCCTGTCTTTGACACGAGCGTTTTTTCTGAGTGTTTCATTTGCTTTTACAGCAAGAGGGATAAGTGCAGTAGTCTGCACATCGCCTAATCTTAATTCCATAATAATTACTCCTTTAATATTTATTCCATACCTTTCAGCACTTCGACCATGTCTATCTTCTTTATCCTGCGCGAGAACATAAAGCTGACAAGTACGGATACCGTCATTACAAATATTGCCGCAATTATATATGTTGTCGGTGCAATATAGCACGGCCAGTCAACTGCGTCGCCGTTGGAGTCCATCATTGCCTGCAATGGTACACGTCCGAGGGGGAGCCCCAATATGCAGCCGATAATGGACAGCCACAGGTTTTGTGTAGAGAGTAGTCGACGTATAGCGCTGCTCTTAAAGCCAAGAACTTTAAGAGTTGCAAATTCCTTTTCGCGCTCATTGAATGAAAGATTACCCGAATTATAGAGAACTATGACTATCAGCAGAACCGAGAATACCACCATGAAATATACCAGCAGATTCATTATCTCCATCATCTTGTCAAACGCAGCGATAAGGTCTTTCATACTGTGAACTGCGGAAACACAGTCGTTATCGGCAGTATTTTCACAGTTGTTTTTCGATACCAGCATTACAGGACGGAAGTCCATTCCTACTGCCTCGTAATCCTCACGCAGCATTGTTATTCCCGTAATATTCGGGTGGCGCGATATAAGTCCTATTTTACTCTCGTTCCATTCAGAACCTGTCGCTGTTTTCCAGTAAACCTTGTCTCCCTCTGAAAGTCCCAGCTTTTTTGCCTGTTTCATAGTCAGAGCAACAGTGCCTTTCCTTATGGGAGTTGTTCTGAGCTCTGTATCCGATACGCAGTAGAGCTGCTCTCCCTCGGTAACTGCCAGTTTACAGCTTATGATACCATCGGAAGTCGGGTGTTCCTTTGCAGCTATGGATATCGCTTCCATAGCTATAAGCTCACCGCCTGTCTCGATTTTTAACTCTTCAGCCTGTTCGGGAGTGCAGCTGTCATTGAGCAGCACCTGATACTCATAATTCTGGATATCATGGAAATACCAGTCACGGACATAATCTACTGTGTCATAGGCACCAAGTCCAAGCTCCATTATCATCATACCCATGCAGGTGCCGAAAACTCCCATAAACGCTCTCATTTTAGAACGTGATATATCGCGGAGATTATACCTTACATTGAAACTGAGCTTCTTCCAGAACGGCAGCTTCTCAAAAATGCAGGGCTTTGCAGTCTTGGCAGCCGCAGGTCTGAGAGCTTCCGACGGGTGTATCTTCAGTATCTGCTTGCAGCTAAGATAAGACGTTCCCGTACATATAAACACAAGAACCGCCGCAACTATGATACTCTTGTAGCTGAATCCGGGCTGCCAGTTCGGAAGAGTGTAGAACTGACTGAACATATTCACCATAAGTCTGCCGAATGTCAGTATACCGAGAATAATACCAAGGATACAGCCGATCGTCGACAGTACAAAGCTGTAGCTGAGGTAGTGAGCAAGTATCTTTCGCTTTTTCATGCCGAGAGCGTTAAGCGTACCTATCTGTGTTCTCTGCTGTGCGATCATTCGCTTCATTGTAGTTATGATAACCAGCAGTGCTATGGCAACAAATACAAATGAAAATATGTACGAAAAACTGTCGTGCTGAGCAAGCTCGTCCGAAAGCTGATACCAGCCGCGAATGCTGTTCCTGTCGGCAAAATAGGCATAATTATCACCAAGAGCATTTGCGATATCCTTTTCGTAGCTGAGCGCATTGCCGTCGCAGGTAAAAATTATCTCGTTATTTATACGCATTTCCTCGGGAAGAACTTTCTGCGATAAATAGGCAAATCCTATGTTGTGAAAGTCCGTATCGGTATCAGTCGAGGCGCAGGCAAATTCGTATTCGGGAGTAACGATAAGTCCCTTGACTTCTTTTTCAATGTCAAGTCCCATAACATGAACTGTGAATTTGTCACCGACTTTTATTCCCCATGTCTCGGCAAATCTGCTGAACAGCCACAAACCGTTCTCGTCGTCTGCATTGAAGTCAGCACCTTCAACTGTACGCGGGATCGTAACATCAGCACTGTTCTGAAAATAGCAGTACATTTCCGCAGTATTGTATTTTTCATCAGCTTTTCCGAGAACCTCGGTTCGTCGCTGCACGTCTTTGATACCGCTGATAGCTGCAATTTTCTTCGCCTGTTCCTCGTTGAAATCCGCACCGTATATCCAGCCATCAGCAAAGTTTGAACTGCTTTCAAAATCGTTTCTTGCTTTGTTGCCTCCGATGACATTTGCTTGAAATCCCGTATAGCACCACATTGCTATCAGAGACAGTATCATTATTGAAAAGAACTGTGCAAAGTTTGCCCTTATGTCACGAAGCATTTTCCTTCTGAGCATTGCTGTCACCTCACCACTCGATATCGTTTACGGACAGCGGATTCTCATTGGTCTTTACAGACTTTATCTTACCGTTCCTCATGTGGATTATGCGGTTCGCACACTTTGCGATATCCGCATTATGGGTAACAAGAATGACGGTATTTCCATGCTCGGTAGAAAGCTTTTGCAGCAGGTCTATGACCAGCTTTCCCGTTTCCGAATCAAGTGCGCCCGTAGGCTCATCGCCGAGGATTATCTTCGGATCTTTGGCAAGAGCTCTTGCAATAGATACTCTCTGCTGCTGACCGCCTGACATCTGTGTCGGAAACTTATTCTTCTGGTCAGCAAGCCCCACGCGCTCAAGCATTTCATCCGCACTCAGCGCAGATTTCTTTATGTCCTTGACAAGTGCTACATTTTCGTAAGCGGTAAGTCCTGGCAGAAGATTATAGAACTGGAATATGAAACCGATAGTATCAGCACGGTATTCCGAAAGCTGTTTATCGCTATATGAAGATATATCCTTGCCATCAACGATCACTTTGCCCTCAGTCGGTACGTCCATTCCACCCAGCATATTCAGCACAGTGGACTTTCCTGCGCCCGACTGTCCGAGTATGACTACAAATTCTCCTTTTTCTATGGTAAAGCTCACATGGTCAACCGCTATCTGCTTTCCCTCACCTTTACCATAAATTTTTACTACGTTCTCGAATTCAACTGTTTTCATATATATCCCTCCATTTTGTTAGTCTTCACAAACTTGATATCAAAAAAATAAATCCTTCAATCTGTTATTTTCTTGCGATACTATCTCAGGGTGCTTCTGAAAGAAAAAATCAAAAAGTGCTTTATATGACTCGTCACACATACTATGCTCCATTTTACATGCATCAATTTTTGCATTTTCTTCTCCCACGCCCAGATATCTTAGCATATAAAAGAAAAAATAATACCTTCCTTTTATCTTTCTGGCAAGTTTCATTCCTTTTCTTGTCAGAATAATATGAGAACCGTTTATGCCTTCAATGTATCCTTCTTTCTCAAGTTCATGAACAGCTATACTGACCGTTGGCTTTGAAACGCCAAGTTCTCCGACTATATCAATGCCTCTGGCACTGCCGCACGATTCCTGAATTTTGAGTATAGTTCTAAGATAATTTTCCGTTTTTTCCTTACCGAGCACTAAAACACCTTCTTTAATTGTATAATAATAGTTAGTACGTAATAACTTCATATTAAGATTATACCACTAAATATTTGTATTGTCAATATGAAGCATTAAATCTGAGAGAAAGTAAATATAATATTGACGAAATTATCGTTTTCTAATCTTGACATAAAACACTACTTCCTTATCTTCATCGTGATTAATAAGATACTCGTTCTGCAATCATTTTTCTAAAACAAAAACCGCTTAGAAGTCTATTCTAAGCGGTTTATAATTGGAGCTTGTGACGGGACTCGAACCTTTAAAATTGCTTCACAAACCGCCTGAAATAGGCATTTAGCAAATCTCTTTCGTCACACGTGTGATTTTTTATGCTGGATCATCCTCGGATTTGGAAATAATACTGTTAAAGTAGCTGTCGATCATGCTGTCGATTTTCTTACGCTCCGAGCTGAACGTCTGCTGATATACCGATTTCAATACACTGTCAGTTGACCAGCCTCCACGCTCCATAGCATACTTGTCAGGTACTCCGAGCATAAGCATAATCGAGGCGTTCAAATGGCGAAGGTCATGGAAAGTCATGTCGATATCATTCTTTTTTATTAGCTTTTTAAACCTGTCATAGACTATCTTCCTTGAAACAGGAACGATAAAGTCCTCATAGCTTTCATTGATGGAGTCAATGATTTTTATAAATCTGACAAGATCTTTATTTCTATCTATTGGATCATCGACAAAAGTTTCCATGATTTCTTTAGGGTTTGGCTGTAAATCTTGTTTTTTCATTTTTCATCCACCTCAATACTGTTAATGTAGTCACGTAGCTCTTTATTTAATTCTTCAAACAATCTTATCATTTCAGCAGTCCTATCATAATCCTCAGGTTTTAATATACTCTTTTGTTCATAGCTTAACAAATTCCCTGTATTAAATCTGTTTCCATATAAGAAAATCTGCTTGTGAGCCATTTTTACGATAGTATTATACTTTTCATAATGCTCATTAGGTATAAACGGCACATTACTATAAAGAGTAGTTAAAGCTGTTTGATGTGACACATTTGCTCTTTCATATAATCCCTGTTCATAAGCCTTCTTCTCGGAAGTTGCACTGAGATCAAAATGAGGCAACTGAATAACACCTGAAGGGATAATAGAATATACATCCGTTAACATCTTATAGAATGCATCTGATAAATCTTTATACGCTTGAATTTTTATATCATAATTAACACTGCTGATATGGAGCTTGTTATCATTCTTAGCTCTTAATCTTTCAATGCCATAATTTGTAAGAAATCCTAGAAGAGTTCCACCAAGGGTAAATAATCCAACAATTACTTCGCTATCCATCATCGTTTTCCTTTCAGTTGATGTATCATGCTGTTTGGTCTTGATACGAACAGTAAAATGATGTCTATAACATCTTGCTTGTACATATTATAACTTAAAAAGAGCAAGTATTCAATATAAAAATGTAAATATAAACAGCCGCAAGAGACTTAAAATCCCTTGCGGCTTTTGCTTTACTTAGACAATTCCTCAACGATCTCTCCCAGAAGCTGGCAGCTTTCGGGGGAGAGTTTTTTATTTTTGGACGAATTATTTCGGAACGAAGCAATGAGCTTCCTGACTATATCGGTCTGTTCTTCACTCAGCCCTGTGGTTGAGAGTTTGCCTCGCTGCTCAGTCCCCAACAGTTCATCAATAGAAACATTGAAGATATTTGAAATGGCACGAAGTGTTTCGAGAGGCGGAGATGACTGATTTATCTCATATTTACTCACTGCTGTAACGGACAGACCAAGCATATCTGCAAGGCGCTTTTGCGTATATCCCTTACTTTTTCTAAGATCTCTCAGTATTATTCCAAAATCATACGGTTCATGCATAGAATTTTCCTCACATTAAATTTTTACAGTGCAAAACTTGAATTTTATTCAAATAAATAGATAGAAATTCTATAAAGGAACCATTATGAACAAACAAGTATAATCCAGGCAGCGTGTAGCCGACCACGGAGAAGTATTTACGGCTGAGCGTGAGGTAAAAGCCATGTGCGACCTTGTATTGCCCGA
>JAEEGG010014893.1_pt1 | contig 16395 bp, 14 predicted proteins | sample 9134161 | NCBI WGS metagenome assembly JAEEGG01 (sample SAMN16246543, study PRJNA631951) | gut metagenome | biome: gut microbiome; feature: rumen; material: CR-attached | host: Bos | place: Iran: Karaj | collected 2018-10
ATACTGCGCCGTCGAGAGATCCTTGTACTTCCGCTGCCATTCCTGCCAGCGCTTGGGGCGAAGCTGGGCAAAATAATCGACAAGACACTGCTGCTCTTTGGCCGTGGCCTCGGCGATGCACTGGCGCTGCTGCAACTGATTGTACATCTGTGTGCCAATCAGCAGCGTGCCCGATATGCGCTCCATGCGGCTCTCCAGTTCCTCCTTCAGCTGCGCCATCTCCTGTCCGCTGTTCTTTCCACTCTTCTCCAGTTGCTCTATTTTTGTGCGCAGGTCGCTGATGCGCTGTGCGTCCTCATCCAGCCTGAAGCTCAGCCTACTCACCTTCCTACGGTGCCACCATGTACCAACGACGATAGCGATTGCCACTACTATAATCAGGGCGATTATCAACTCCAGCATCGCTGATAGGCGATGGTTTAAATCCTTTGTTTTTCGTTCTTCGTCCAGATTCTTCTGCAAGTCATCCATCTGTGTGTTCATACGCCCTAAACCCACCATATTGTTATAACTCTGCATTTTTGCAAACGCTGCCTGCTCTTTATCGCCCATCTGGTTATAGATTTCATAGAGGATTTCCCAGCATCTCAAACAATTCAGCTGGTCGCTATGCTCTATGCCCAGCTTTGCCAGCCTGATAGCCTCCTCATACTTGCCCTGTTCTTTCAGAGCCTTTGCTCTGGTTTGGTAGCCTATAATCTCCTCCCATGCCTTCAGGCTGTCTTCGGCATTCTTGATTATCCCCAACGTCAGATATATCTCAGCCTTCTCAAAATAATCTTCGTAGGCAGGCATCCACGCGTCAGCATGTTTTGCTAATTCCAGTCCTTTCTTCGTATATACAGTAGCACTGTCAGTTTGCCCCATGCGATTATGAATGGAGGCACACATGAATAGGCTTCTTAAAATCTTTACACTGTCGTTTAGTTTGATACTGCTTTCCAACCACTTATTCGAATACTTCAAAACACGCGGGTAATCATTAAAGGAAATATTGGTATAGGCCATCAGTTCGTAGGCGTGATTCTTCAGTTTCTCGTCGTCAGCATCTTCAGCTATGTCCTCTGCCGTTTTGAGGTCCTTGATGGCATCCTGATGATATCCTGGTGGAACTTTTCCTACCACGAGGGTATCATGGCCTATCACGATGGAATCTAAGATAACATTAGGAATGTCGTGGGTTCTATACATTCTAAGGGCACCTCGGTATAGATGGGCCCGACCGCGGTGCCAGTCGTCGCCGTATCGGTCGTAATAGGCTATGCTGGCGGATATGAGCGAGTCATTTTTTATCGTTCCGAGAGTCTTATAGTCCACTATCGTTTTCAGTAGTCCATATTCTGCATGGCCTCTCTCCGTCAGAGCATTCTCACGTACCATTTCTAAAACGGCTTTTGCTGAGTCAGGTCTGTCTTCTATCAGTTCCCAAGCCTGCGCGAACAGGGGGTGCTGCCGCTCAGTGCATCCCATCGTGGTAGCCATGACTGCCAGTATGATGAATAATTTCTTCATATCGATATCTATTTGGTTGCAAAATTACGGTCTTTTCGTCATATTTGCAAACCTTTTTCTGTGTTTTCTCATACTCTACCCGTTCCTCTCAGCCACTTTTTTCTCTGGCGGTTTTTGCTTATCTGTCATATTCTCAGACTTTTAGCCTAAAAAAGACTGCAACACCCCCGATGGCGATTTCCTGCCGAAATCCTTGTGTCGTTCGCATTTTCATCCTAACTTTGCTCCCGTCAAATTGATAAAATGGTATGGTATGAAGACTAAAAATTTAATTACAATTCTAATTGGTATGGCATCTTTTTTCTCTTGTTCAGACAAGAGTGGTGCAGAGTTCGAAGTGTCTCTCGAAGGACAACTTGTAAAAACAGACGTGAATAAGGGTAAATGGCCCAAGTGGATGTTTGGCGACGACATCTATGCGTTGGATCACGACTGGAGCCTATGGTGTGGGAAACTGACAAAATCGGAATGGCAGAAAGCTGAGAAGGTATTAGCCCATGGACATGGGGAGAATGAGTTTGGAGATATGGTTATATCGCAAGACGATAATGGGGCATTATATATTCTGGATCATCCTTTTGAAGAAAATATGTCAAGTCTATCGTTGACCTCACTGACAATAATTAAGCATACAGACAATATTGCTGCAATAAAGGATCCGAAGAACCGGGAGAAGTATGACCTTTCGAAAATGCTTTTTTTGCTGTGCGGTTATAAATTCGAAGTATTGTCCGACTCTACCATTCTCACGGTAGGGACGCCTGAAAACGATAAACACCATATTTTCTCAGTCCTCGACTTCAAGAACCAGACAGTCACTCCGCTTGACTATTGGCCAAACGACAGTACACCGGAGGCTTTGGAAGGTGAGAAATTGATGGTATATACTATCGGAAGTGGTATCAAAGGGAATGGAAAAGGCAGAATCTTGTATTGGGATGATTCAGGAAAGCTTGCTTTCATATTTTCGATTGATGGCACAAAAACAAATATCCTTAACCATATTTATTCCGATCGCCTCCCAATCCCGGGAATAGCCAAGACACCATCGCTCGAACGGATACGTTGCTGCGCCGATAATGACAGGATTTATTTGCTTTATAAGAATTTAACCAGTAAGGGCGAGAAAATGGAACAATTTGATAGGAAAGACCCATTCCCATGGGGCAATATTGTCGAGGTATATGACTGGGATGGTGTCAAGCAAAGGATTATTCATCTTGACCAATTAGGACAGGAAATCATGTTATCCAAGGATGGCAAAACACTTTACCTTTATTCTGAAGATCTTCAGGATGGATCCGATCCATATATCTACTCATATGATGTTGGTTCTCTCTAATATACAAAGTTATGAACATGAAACATATAAAAAAAGCGATTTGCTTAATCGGTGGTGCATTACTCATTTATGGATGTGCGCAAATGTCCAGAAACACAAAGGATTCCCCAAAAGAATCAGAGCAGGAAACAGTTGATTCCTTGCATGTTTTGGAGGTAGGTGATAAATACGTCGATGCAGAACTCTTTGACATGCAGGGTAACAAGCATCGTTTGTCAGAAGTCTTCTCTGATGACCGCTATGTGCTTCTTGACTTCTGGAATCTCGGCTGTGGCGCGTGTCGACAGTCAGAGTCTGAGTTGACGGAGGTCTATGACCGGATGAAGGGCCGACTGGAAATTGTCGGTATCAACTTGGATTCGATACCAAGATGGCAGAATCATGAGTGGAGCAAGCACGTTGTCTGGAAAAACTGGAATGATGGAAAGATGTGGAAAGGAGGCATTAAGAGCCACTATTACGACTGGAATGCCGTACCTTTCTACGTCCTATTGTCACCCGATGGCCATATTCTTTGGGAGATGGCTGGATATGGTGCAGGGTGTTTCTTAGGAATAGTCGAGGCTCTGAATGGCCCCATGCAGGACAACTATTCCAATCCTCAGTTGGCTGTCCGTCGTGTAGATGCCAATGCAGATGGCACCAAAGTCAGTTTCCGCATTTATACAAGGAAAGATCTATGGTTCAGTATTGCCAAAGAATCCTATCTTGAGGCCAATGGCAAGAAATACAAGCTGACAGCCGCCGATGGAATCAAACTCGACGAGAACAATACTCCCCAACATAAAGCATACTCTGTCAGGGTAAAATATGGACTCGACATCAATTACTGCGACTTCACACTTACCTTTGAGCCGTTCGAGAGCACTCCAGAGAGGTTCGACTTCAAGGCTGGAGACGGCGAGGACGTATTTATAATCCGTAACATCTCAGTGAAATAAACGAATATGAATAAGCAAACTATCATCACCGCACTTCTCGCCCTCGTCACATTGACGAGCTGGGCACAGTCAACAAAGACAGCAACTGTCACTGGTTATTCACCCGCACTGAAAGACGGCACACTGGTTATTGGTGGTGCTGGAAATTTAGGGAATATTGTAGACTCTGTTAAGTCAGGACATTTCACCCTGACTATTCCTGTAGAAGAACTCACTGTTGGCACTCTCGGTTGCTTTGGCGAAGGTTGCCCCAATTTATCTTTCTCCCTTATGCTGAAGCCTGATGTAACGGTGAAATTGACAGGCACAGATTGTCTCTATCCACTATGGAAAGTGGAAAGCCCAATCCCCGAACAGCAGACGCTGAACCGTATGACGGAGTATTGCCGTGACGTTATGTTGGAATTTATCCAAATAGAACAGAGCAGAGATAGAGTTAAACTTGACTCTATCAATATGGTGCTAATGAAGAAAGAGATGGACATCCTGGCCTCTCTGCCTGTGGATGCTGCCTCCATCAGTAAACTAAGCAACATAGCCAGAATGCTGAAGAACATAAAAGACTTCCCATACACAGAGCAGATTAAGAATCTGGAAAAGTCTTTTGCTGCTCGTGCACCGAAAGGATTTGAAGACCAACTGGCAGAGATACACGCCTATGTCTATCCTCCGCAACTCTTGAAGGTGGGCGATCAATACGTTGATGCAGAACTCTTCGATATGCAGGGCGGCAAACATCTTTTGTCAGAAACCTTCTCTGGAGGGCGATACGTATTGCTCGACTTCTGGGGTATCGGCTGTGGCCCTTGCATGATGGCTGAGCCAGAGATGCGAGAGGTTTACGAACGAATGAAGGGGAAGTTGGAAATTGTTGGTATCAATCAGAATACACGCTCTCAGTGGCAGAAGCACGAGTTCAGCAAGCGCATCGTTTGGAAGAACTGGAGCGATGGCAAAATGGGAAGTAGCATCAATGGCAGATACTGCGATGAAGGCGCCATACCTTATTATGTATTGATTTCGCCCGAAGGTCGCATATTGTGGAAAGTTGTAGGCTATAGTGGCATAGGTTGCTTCTTTGGAATGGCTGAGGCCATCAATGGTCCCAAACAGGATAATAGTTCAAATTTGGGATTTGTTGTCCGCCATGTCGATGCCAATGCAGATGGCACCAAGGTCAGCTTCCGTAATTACACCAAGAAAGATTATTGGTTCCGGATTGCCAAGGATTCCTATCTCACGGCTAACGGAAAGAAGTACAAGTTGACAGCAGCCGACGGCATCAAGCTCGACGTTGACAACTATCCCGAAGTCAATGCCTTTACCGCCAAGGAAGAATACATTGGCGCAATAAACTACAGCGACTTCACCCTTACCTTCGAGCCGTTCGAGACCATTCCAGAAAACTTCGACTTCATAGAAGGTGACGTTGAGGGGGCATTTGTTATCCGCAATATTTCGCTCAAATAAACGTATATGAACAAGCAAATCATCATCACCGCACTGCTCGCTCTCGTTGCAATGGCGGGGCAGGGACAAGAAATCAAGAGAGTAACAACAAAACCCGAAAACTTCATGGAGCACATGAATATGTACGGTTACAAAGTATTCACCTATGACATTTCCTCTCTGCGGGATGTTGCATCAGGTTTTACAATCGTCATTCGCGAATTCAATCAGCATGGTATGATTGACGAGAAGAAACTGGAAGGGTTCAGGACACGCACAATGATTTCTGATTTCGATGAAGAAGATCAGCGGATAATTTATGCTAAGAAAAATGGTGATGACATGGAACGCGGCATCTATCGACTTTCTAAGACACTTTCCATAGGCTTTTCACCCGTTCAGTCTGACTCAATTGAACTGGTGACATTACGCTCAGACCGTCACGATGGTTCACCGTATAGTCTTACCCTTAAACCCATTCCCGGTGCGCCACAGATGGTTTATCGTTACGAAAAGATTCCGTATCAGCCTACGGCATTCGAACTCAACACCTTCATCCCCCTTGTCCTTTACGGTTCTTTCTGGTGGGATAGAAAGACACAGACTAGGCGTTTTTGCGGTGAAATGGAATTGACAGAGGAGAAAGCCAGGAACAACAACTGTTTTAAGAATTCACCACATTATTACATCATCGGAGCAATATTCCACAAATAAAACGATACGAATATGAACAAGAAATCCATCATTACCGCACTGCTCACCCTCGTCGCACTGGCGGGACAGGGAAAAGAAATACCACAAGACTGGTTCAAAACAGATACCATCACCATCCGTGGCCGCATTGAGGGCTACGATGCTGAGCGGTTCGGCTTCACGTCGATGGAATGCTATTTCTACGATGTTATGGAAAAGGACAACAGTACGCTGCTGTTGGAAATCAACCCTGACGGGACATTCGAGAAACGCTTTTCCATCAACTATCCCAGGCATATGATATTCAGCTTCTTTGGGGAGTCAAAGGTCGGTTTTTCTAAGATTCCGCTCTTTGCACGTCCCGGTGAGACCACGGACATCACCGTCAAGCAAAACGAATGTGGACAATATGAATGCTATTACAATGGTGGTGCCAGCAAGGACGTGGAACGTTGGTTGAAATCCGACCTGAGGTTGCAGGAGATGTGCAGCAGACTCGACGAATTCAAAGGTGAATTCAGCGAGGCCAATGTCATTGCCGAACAGTTGTGGCAGGACATGTCGGCACGTATCGACAGCGTGAGCCACCGTAACCACTTCACCCCCATGGAGATGCAATTGGCGCAGGCGGAAATGCAAGACAAATTCGCCTTTTCCCTGATTAGTTATGCCCTGGCATATGCAGACAGGCTGACGCCTTGGCAACAGCAACCAGATGGCAGTTGGCGGCAAATCGTGACCGACAGCGTGAAACTCCGTCTCATCAAGGATGTCAACAACTTCAGATTGCTGAAGCGGGTTGACTTCGACAATCCGCTATTGTTGACTGACGAGTTCTTTTATTTCACCCTGAGCCGTGTGCACTGGGCGCGCCCCAACCAAGAAACCTCCCTGTCCGGTGTGGAGGGTATCAAGCAGCGAATACGGAATTCACATGCCGCCTATCAAGAACTGATGAGAACTGACCATCTTACGTTGACGGAACAATTATGCATCTACAAGTGGATGCAGGAATCCATTGAAGAATGGAAAATGAACGAGGAAGTGTTTCCGCTCTTCCTTTCGTCTTTCTCCCATCCTTACGTTCGTCAGAAGGCCGAACGGTTCTATCAGAAAGAGATGGAGGAAACCGAATTAACCCATCAACTACCCGAAGGAGCAGGCATTGAAATCATCCGCAAAATCATGGATCGCTATCCTAACCGTTATTTAGTCATCGACTTCTGGGGACTAGGGTGCGGCGCATGCATAATTTCCATTCAGAACAGCAAAAATCTCCGAGCAGAGATTGCCAAGCGTGACGACGTGAAACTCGTCTTTATTTCATACGACAAAACCGCTGGTGGAAGTGATGCCTACAAGAAATTTGTAGCTGAGTGGCTGGCCGATGAAGAGACAATTTGTATTACCGTCACCGACTTCCGCCGTTTACAGGAACTCTTCCACTTCAACGGAGTCCCCTATTACGAGACCATCACGCCCGATGGACGTCATGTCCGTGACGACCTGCGCATAGATGGATATGACAACTTCGACTACGAACTGGAGCGGCTAAAAGAGAAAATCAAATAAAAACGAAATGAACGTGAACAAGAAAACCATCATCACCATCCTGCTCGCCCTCGTAGCGATAATGCTCGTCACTATTATATTGACCAGGCAGGAGAATGAAGTGAAGAGTGTTGAAGCGATATCAAAAGACGCTCAGGAACAGAAGAAGGTGCAAGATGACGCAGTATTAACCTACGACATATCCTCCTTGATGAATTCCGCTTCAGGCTACACCATCGTCATACAGGAATACGTTCAACAGCAGATGATTAACGAGATAAAAATGGATGGGTTCAGTATGTCAAAGAATATTTCCCTTGGTTTTTCTCCTATTCGGACGACAGATTCAATTGAAACTGTCACTATACGCTCTGAGCAGCAAAAGGTCTCATCAAGGGAACTGATTCTAAAACCTGTTCCCGATGCACCTCAAACCCTATTCCTCTACGAAAAAATTCCATACCATATATCAGCGTTATCACTTGACACTTTTATTCCTCTAGCCCTTTATGGTTCTTTTTGGTGGGATTCCGAGTATAAGACATGCCGTTTCTGTGGAGAGCAGGAACTGACGGAGGGAACTGATACCAACGAATACTTTAAACACTCGCCTCATTACTATATTATCGGAGTGAAATTTCACAAATAAAAACAAAATGAATATGAAGAAAAGTATTATTACAATGATGCTTGCCCTCGTGGCAATGGCGGGGCTGGCACAGACAAAGACTGCAACTGTCACAGGTTATTCACCCGCACTTGAGGACAGTACTTTGGTTTTTGCAGGAACAGGTAACTTCCTAAATATTGTAGATACAGTGAAAGACGGACGTTTCGCCTTCACATTACCAGTAGAAGAACTCACCGAAGGCCATCTCTTTCTCAAAGGCAAAAGTTGTCCCAATTTTGCAATGCCCATTTTTCTCAGCCCTAGTATTAACGTAAAACTTACGGGTACTGACAATTTCTACCCATTGTGGAAGGTCGAGAGTCCGCTTCCAGAACAGCATACGCTAAACCGTTTCACAGAACATTGCCATGATGTGATAGCAGAATTGTTGCAAATGGATTTGGCCCAAGCGCCTCGAGAGAAAAAAGATTCCGTTGCTGGGAAATGGGAGAAGCGCCGAATGGACATCCTACCCTCAATGCCTGTGGATGCTGCTACGATTTACTGGTTATGGCGCGCATCTATGACGGCAAAAAACACCCCCAACTTTCCATATATGGACCAATTAAGGGATTTGGAAAGTTCCATTGCAGCACATGCACCTAAAGGATCTGAGGATAGATTGGCAGAGATACATACCAATATCTACCCAACACGTGTCTTACAGATAGGTGACGAGGCCGAAGATGCAGAACTCACAGACATGCAGGGACAGAAACATCACTTACTTGAAGCACTTGCCACCGGACGTTATGTATTGCTCGACTTCTGGGGGATCAATTGCGGTCCTTGTATGGCTTCTGAGTCAGAAATGAAGGTATTTTATGAGATGATGAAGGATAAACTGGAAATCGTCTGCATCAACCAGGACAAACTTTCTGCATGGCAGAAACACGAATTCAGTAAACGTATCACTAGTATAAACCTGAATGACAGCAAGAAGAGTGTTAGCAGCAGATACTGCGACCATAGTTCCATACCTTATTATGTCCTGATTTCACCTGACAAGCGTATCGTTTGGAAACATATTGGTTATGGACTGGGGAATTTTCTGGGACTGGCGGAGGCTTTTAATGGCCCCAAACAGGACAATAGCTCTAATCTACAGCTCGCTATTCGCAAAATGGAACTCAATGGTGATTGTACTACCATCAGTTTCCGCTATTACACCCATAAAGATTATGGGTTCCGCATCGCCAAAGATTCTTACCTCACCGCTAACGGTAAGAAATACAAGTTGACAGCAGCCAATGGCATCAAACTTGATGAGGACAACTATACCCAGGTGAAAGCCTCCGAATCTACAGACGAACTTTTGGGCAACATCTACTACTCTGACTTCACGCTCACCTTCGAGCCGTTCGAAACCATCCCAACCACCTTCGATTTCATAGAGGGCGATGTACAGGGTGCTTTTATCATCCGCAATGTTTCAGTAGAATAACCAATTATGAACAAGCAAACCCTTTTCACCATCCTGCTCAGCCTCGTCGCCGTGGCGGGACTAGCCAAGACAAAGACAGCAGAAGTTAAAGCGGATTCTTTGCTGTTATTTGTGCAGGCTGGTGACAGTTGCATGCAGCAGTATAACACCTTTGAGGCGCTGAAGTATTATCTAGAGGCGTATGCCATTGCAAAAAAACGAAGTCAGCACATGGTTCAGATGAAACTCGCAAATTGCCATTATAAGCGTGGCAACTATCGCGAGGCAGCTGACCTCCTGAAACTGGTGCCTGAGGATAGTCTCTCCCATGATGCTTTCCGCCAGCTATGCTTCAGCTATCAGAAACAGGGCGATACCGGCTCCTATATCTATTGGACGGAACAGCTTGTGAATCACTATCCGATGGACGGTGAGATGGTGGCAGGTCTCACCCTTGCCTATATTAAGAACAAACAGCCGCAAATAGGCATTATCTGTGGCATGAAATACAGCCTGAGGGACTCCACGAATATACTCGTGAACAGGGCGCTGGCCGATGCATGGTTCGTAAATCGTGATTTTACAGCGGCAGGCAAGTTATACAATCGGCTACTGGAACAAGGTGACTCAACCTTCAACACCTTGTATTCTGTAGGCATGTGCTACTCCCATACCGAAGACTTGGAACGTGCCTACCACTATCTACAGTTGGCTTTTCTGATGAGTGGCATGCAACACTACGGCTGCGCCTACCGTCTTGGTGTGGTCTGCGTCGACACAAAGCGCTATCCTGAGGGGCTTGGCTATCTCGATCTGGCCAAACAGTTGATGCAACCCGATACCACTATTATGAAGGCCATTACGCTCTCGCAGGGCGAGGGTTATTACTTGACGGAACGATATCAAGAGGCCGTCACGGCGTGGAAAGAACATCTCGCCTATAACCCAACCTCCATCGCCACCTATTATAATATTGCCAATGCCTACGCTTATCTCCTCAAAGATAGTGAGCAGGCAGAATCATATTATCGCCATTTCCTCGACCTCGCCCGTAAAGAGGAGAAGCCAACAGATAAACTCAAGGAAATGATTAAGCGTGCCGAGGATTGGTACAAATGAAAAAGTTTATAACGTCATGAATACATTCACTACGATTTGTCGCAGAATCAAGATTTGGTGGAAAACGCCTTGTTATTATAGCATTGCGAACGGAATGCCACCCGTCTATGAGAGTGAAGAAGAACTTCAGGAACTTCTTACAGATTTGAAGAAACATACAGATAAAAACAATATGAACAAGAAAGCCATTATCACCATCCTATTTGCCCTCGTCGCAATGGCAGGGCAGGCACAGGAGATTAAGATGAACGAGACAACAATCAGTGACTATATCCCGCTGCTCAATGCCAAGGGCTATCAGGCATATAGTTTCGATGTCAGTGCGATAAAAGGCCGGAATGTGGAAATATACTGCAGGGAGTTTGTGAATAGGAAAGAAGTCAAGGACTCTCCTCGTCTCTTATTCCCATACTATTTTGAGGCAAGGGGCGACAAACTGATTATCGGCTTTCTTCCTTCAGAAACAGATTCATTAGCCCAATACTGTTTCAGTTGGGAGAACACGCTTTCCTACCATTCCTTGTTGAAACTCAAGCAAATCTATTGGGAGAGTGAAAATAAGTATATTTACTCATACAGGTCGGATCCTTTCGAACCCACATCGCCATTAGAAAAGGAAACCTTCATTCCACTCGTCTATTATTCTTCATTCTGGTATGATGCGGAGGATAAGGTAACCCGCTGTTGCGGTAGTATCTCTGACATCACCCCAAACAGTCCTCATTATTACATCCTCGGAATCAAATTTTATTAGAGCATGATTACATTCAAAGACACCGACATCCGCGAAGCACTACGCCGCAAATACGCTAATACACCGACATTGCCCGCAGACTTCATGGAGAGAATAATGAAAAGAGTTTAGAGAAAGATGAAACAAGCAAAACTTCTCTTCCTCCTGATTGCCGCCCTCGCATTCGCCTCTTGCCGTCCAACGGCACGGCAGGCGGTGGCAGATGCAGAACAGCCGACGGACAACACCGAGGCTGCGACCAGTTCAGACACCCTGCGCCTCGTCATCATCGACAAAAGCATCTCGCGAATCGACTCCGTGGTGCAGGCGAGGATCATCAACCCCAACGACTACGATGTGAACTACGGACAGGAGTACACCATCGAGCGCGAGACTGACGGCCACTGGCAGCAAGTTCCATTCCCCAAGAACTTCGGCTTCGCCTCCGTCCTGAGCACCGTAGCCGCCCACGGCTCCGCCACCGTCTATGGCCATATCGGCCTGCTCCACCTCACGCCCGGCCACTACCGCCTGACCAAACAGATAGACGGCCGCACTCTCTCCGACGACTTCTACATCCCCAGTACCATTACCTTCCCCACACCTGTCTATAGGTAAGAAGTTGCTGTATAACGTAAACCTGTCAGCCCCATTCGTCACAATGACGTATGGGGCTGACTGCATTTGTGGAAGATTGTTAGTTACCTTTCTCATCATATCAAGCTACGTTAATGTTACCCTTATGTTTGCTGGCCAGTTCAAGAGCCTTGTCAGCGTTGACTACAATCTTTCGGCCTACCTGGGTGATAGCGTCATTGATGATGCCACTCTTCTTGATACGGCTGGCCGTTGGTATGCTGCAGCCGAATATCTGGGCGATGCCTGCTATGCCATAGACGTTATGCTCCTCCTGTTTGGGCTGAGTCAGCAGCATCTGTGCTTGTTGGTTTGATGTAATACTTGTAATGAGGAATGCAAGTTCCTCACCGTCCATCTTGCAGATGGGAGTCTTCAGCAGCTCTGCGAGCTTCAATGAATCATTTGTTGTTGTCATGTCTTTGATATTTTAATTGTTATTATCCTGATTCTTGCGATGGGCTGTTTTCCGAATCGCGGTGCAAAGATAGACAATGTTCATCAAACAAATGGTCGGTTGAAATACTCCTTAATTCAACCGACCATTATTTAAGCTCTGTTAGCCGTTGAGCCTTATGCCTCCATCGCTGCTGCCTGGAATACCTCTATGCCAAGACCCTCTTCAATCTCAGAGATCGTCTTGAACGAGAAGTTGACCTTGCCGGAAAGGATCTTGCTCACATACTGAGGACTGACCCCCAACTTCTCAGCAACATCGTTACGGGAAAGTCCATTGTCCTGCATATAGTCCATGATAGCATAGGCTACACGACGAGATCTTCTCAGCCAAGAGGCATTTTCCTGCCGCCACTTGGCATCGTCAACGAACGTGGAACGCTCACCTGACTGGTTCGCCTCCAAAAACTGTACTGCTTTTGACTTCATATATGCTGCAAAATTAAATATATTCTTTTAATTGTGCAACTTTTAAGTTGCGTTTTTGTATTCTTATATGTCTTTTTTGCCGAATAGGACAGTCCATCGGTCAATTATTGCCTTTGCCTGTTGCCACTTCTTTCCCTTTGAGCCTAACAGTTTAGGATCTTCCAGCAACTCATGATAGCGTCTTTGGGGAACATCTGGGCCTCCAAGTGGTTTCGGTGACAGTGACTGCAATGCTCGATGGAAAGTGATATAGTTGCAAGACTCAATATGTTCCGACTGGCGGAGAGCATAAAGCAGGTAGGCCAAACGGGATGTGCCAGGATTCTCGGATAGGTAATCTTTGATATGGGCTTTCAATCTGGCTTTATCGCCAATGAGCAATTCATCAAGTGTCCGGCTGTCCTTCTGCTGGCCACCATGAGACTGGCAGGAACGCAAGGTGAACATGATTTCTTTCCAACAGTCATCGCTTGATGTCTCGTTGGCCAACTGTTGCCAGCCTTCCTTCGTGTCAGTCCTATTAGTTAGGCTATGCGCTATGAATGTCCGCAGACACATCCTGAACATTTCGGCTGTAAAACTGGTACTTTGACCGTCTACCATCTGCTTGCTAAATACGTCCGCCATCTGTCGAAGACCGTGGTCGAATGTGACGAAGAAGTAGATGCAGTAGGCGAGAGATTCACCTTCAACGGCAATACGCTTGTAAAGTTGTTCAAGGTATTCTGGCACAAACAGGAGCGAATAGACATAGACCGTCTTTGTGACAAGCAGAGCCAGGTTCTGCAGGGCTATCCTGTCTTGATCTGCTAATGGGGTGTCGATGCCAGAGGCTACCATCTGATTGATCAAGTCATTGAGGACACACTTCATTGATGAAGGCATAGACTCGAAGCTCTCGCCAAGGTCATCAGTCTTGATGATGATGCAGTCACTGTCTGGAATCTTTGTTTCCTCTATCTCGCCAGTTGACGAGTCCACCTTGATCATTGCGTGATGGAAGATACACTCAGCAGCCAACTGGTCATAATCGGAAAACGCCGTTTGGTCATCTGCTACCGAATCAGGGTTCATTATATATTTAAGTATGTACGCGAAGAAGTTCCTTGCATTCTGCGGCATACAATCATCAAGAAGCCCCATCGTTCTCTCCATTAGCGACAGGTCGCCACTACCGATGGCCGCAACCTGTCGTTTGAAGTCATTATACGTCTGCTGATGGTGGCTCTTCCATTCCCTTACGGCCTTGTTTGCCGTTTCTCTATTATCCTGAATGTTCATGTGTTTATAAATGTTAATTGCAAATAAATCTTTTTAGTGAGAATCTGCTCAAAATAACCATTTACATGAGCGTGTCAGCCGTTTGTCAATGTGAGCATCTAACCGAAATCGGGTGTTTTGAAGCCCCATTTCAACCATAGAGTTCTTTCTCGAACCGTTCCATTTCTTTCCTTTTCAGCATCATCAATGCTTCTTTAATATCATCCTCTGAGAACGCATTCATCTTCTCAAACAAGGTAAGTTTACTGTCGTTTATGGACACAAGATTTCTTGATTTCTCAGTATCTTCTTTGATACCCAGTAACAAGTTGTTGTATTGCTTGCGCTCCTGAATTGTGTAAGGTGAGATATAGCGCATGGTTATCTGGCCACGATTGCCAAGGCTATGCCCCATGGCATCTGAAATGTACTCCATCGGCACTTTTGCTGCATGAAGATTTGTAGCAAAAGAATGTCGGGCGTATGTTCCTGTCGGGCATACCGACCAACCCAAAGATTCAGCCACCTTTTTCATACGGTCTGAGATATTCTTGTTCTCCTGGTGTACTTTATCACGGACTGCCTGGCTACCCCTTTCCAAAGCATTGCCCATAAGGAAAGGAAAAACAAGTTCATTCATCTTTTCCTCTGGCGAATACATCTTCAAAATCTCTCGCATCGGCTGAATAACAGGTACTATCACTTCCATTCCTTCACCATCTTTGGTTTCATCCTCCGATTTACGACGGATGAACTGAAAAGCCTCACGGTTTGAGTCAAAGTAGTAACGATTATACCGTAGCAGAGACAAATCAACCAGATTACAACCACAGCAAAAGTACTGCATTAAGAACATGGCAAGCGATTGATAGATCAGTTCTCTTGCTGCCTCAGTCTTTACTGCGAAAGATGGATTCTCCTTGATTCGCTGATCAAAAATAGGCATATCCAAATCTCTGTCTATCAAATGGTTGAAAAGTTCGTTCATTTGCTCAACCGTCAGATACCAACTTTTACGTGATGCTCCAACTGGTATTTTAACTTTATCACGGCTTTTGCCAAACATATATGCTTTTGGCATCAATAGCCCTTCGCCTATACAGCGATTCACTACCAGACGGCAGGTTCTCAGATAGATTCCCTGAGTAGCTGAAGCAATCTTACGTTCAGTCATATTTGCAATCCATTTATTGATAAGGGCATTATCTACAGCAAAGCCATCTACATAGCCAAAGCCAGTTAGTTCCTTGAAAGAGTTTAAGGCACTTCTATAGGCATCGCCCGTTCCTGCCTTGCCCATCTTACGCTTCTCTGCAATGATTTCTTCCCACACACCGATAAAGGATGAGGATTCACACCTTCCTGTCAATGCCGTCTTGATACGTTCTAGTGTTAACGGCCCTGTTTCATTTATATTCACAACGGTCTGTACAAAGCTGGTAAAGACTTCAAGCAATCTGGATTGACGCTCATAGTTAGTCTCCTCACCTGTTTTTCGCTCGCCCTGACCAGTAGCCACAGCGACTCTGGCCATCTGTTTCGGCGTACATTTCTCACCGAGGTTATGGTAGTATCTTGATCGTTGTATTGTGAACCGCATACAAAGCGGATATTCTTCTTTCGCCACGCGAGACGGATTCCTCTTGTCGAGGCACATTGCGATGTAACACACCCCGACACGTTCTTCAAAGAGAACTGAAGCTTCATTCAAACTTTTCTTCTTTGCTGTCATTTGATGTCTTTTGATATTCTATTTTCGGTACAAAGTTAGAATGAAAAAAATACATTCAGGAAAGGAAAAGGTTAAATTCCGCTAATGCTAATTTCGTCTCGTTTTAATGTTGTACCTTTGCATCGCAAATGCCAAAATTCTATGTTTTAGGCTGCAAGGTGTTCTCTGAAATTCTGACAAAAGCGTGTACACCACGTGTACACACGGCCACCTATTTAAGGACTTTCATGGACTATCACGCAAGTTGTAAGGATGTTGTAAGTTATTGGAAATGAGGAAGAAACAAAATATTTAAATATCATAGAAAATCGGCTCCAAAGAGACTGTTAATCAGGGGGTCGTTGGTTCAAGCCCATCCTGAAGCGCCTTAAAAAGAGTCCTGTAAATCAACGATTTACGGGACTTTTCTTTTTCTCACATTTCAAAGTTGCACCCATTTTGCACCCAAT
>JAEEGG010014895.1_pt1 | contig 16395 bp, 9 predicted proteins | sample 9134161 | NCBI WGS metagenome assembly JAEEGG01 (sample SAMN16246543, study PRJNA631951) | gut metagenome | biome: gut microbiome; feature: rumen; material: CR-attached | host: Bos | place: Iran: Karaj | collected 2018-10
ATATATTATATATTGCTTCCGGAATCTTTTTATGCCTATTGACTTTGATTCCTTTTTTTGTAATGGGTGATAAATCCATTATTACTTATAACGATCAATTGGATGGAGAACTCATCACATACATACTAAATGCAAAACATCTTTTTGAACATCTCGATGTCTATCCCGAATTAATGAACGGGATTCCTGTAGCAGGTATGATGTCTCCTGCACCGGCATTTGTTTTACTTTTTAAAATCTTCAAACCGTTTACGGCATTCATGTGGATGCTCGTTATTACAGAGGTATCATCATTTCTTTCCGTATATCTTCTTACAAAAAAAGTTACGGGCAAAAATTGGATAGGTCTTATTACAGGACTTGCTTTTATGATGACTCCGTATTATCCAGTGTATGGATTATGTATTTCGGGACAGGCTTTTGTATGGTATGCAGTTTGCGTATTTTTATCAAAAGAATCTACGAAGAGTGAGACTATCGCAGCATATGTTTTAACAATAATTTACGCACTTACATCATCGCTTGCCCTGGTCGGATTTGGAGTTATAGTTTCAATCGCGGTAGTATCTGCAATCTGTATTTTCAGAAATCGAAAAGCACTTGTAAAACTGGTTATAGCTGAAGCAGTCTTAATAGTTTCATATTTGTTGATTAACATTCCTCTTGTAAGTCAGCTTATTAAGGGCAGCAGTTTTGTGTCTCACAAATCGGAGATAGTAATTGCAAAAAGAAATCTTTTTGATGTAATCAAAATTTATCTTTTGGGTGGGGATTACTATACTCCTGTTTGCCAAAAGATTATTCTTCCGTTTTCTTTAATAGCAATCGCTATATGTGCAATCATTTTATTCGTATCGAAGAAAAAATCGGATGAAAAAAAAGAATGGAAAAAAATACTCTTTACTGTTGGCTTTATAGCTACAGCTATGTTATTGATATTAATTTACAACCTGCCGTTTATAGTTGATATCAGAAACAATTCAATCGGAGTATTACATGATTTCAGCTTCGAGAGAATCTCATGGATGCTTCCTATTGCGTGGATTCTCCTTTTGGCAGAAGCAATAGATTTATTGTACGTATCTTTAACACAGCTATCTGACAAGAAATGGATTAAGGTAATAGTAGCAGCATGCGCTACGATAGTTTGTTTTGCAATCTTTGCGGTATTGGCATTTACTAGCGACAACAAAACAACTTTTATGAGAATGATTAAGGGCAGTGAATACAAACAGGTATCCTTTGCTCAATATTTTTCTGAAGATTTGTTCAATGAAGTTGATAAGCTTATAGGACGTGACAAGAGCGAGTACAGAGTAATCAGTCTCGGTTTATATCCTTCGTCGGCTGCATATAATGGCTTCTATTGCTTAGATGCATACTCAAATAATTATGATGTTAATTACAAGCATGAGTTCAGAAAGATAATGTCTGATGAACTTTCAAAGAGTGATTATTACAGAGCGTATTATGATGAGTGGGGCAACAGATGTTATGTATATCTCGCATCATACAAGACTGGAATTAACGCGAATTTCTACAACATAGTTTTTGATAATATATCTCTTGATTTCAATGCAGCCAAAGAAATGGGTGCTGAATATGTAATAAGCGCTTCCCCGATTATTAACGAAGAAGCGCTTGGTCTTACTCTACTAAATGATACCCCGATTACATCAGATGATGCGTGGTATGAACTCTATGTATATAAAATCGATAAATTATATAAATAATATCCGATAGTAAATCATACATTATAAATTAATTAGGAGTAATGTCATATTCCTTAAGGATTCTTATAGGCGGACAGTAACCGGTCAACTCTTTGTCAGCCATCTTAACTAACTCGTCGTATGAATAGAATGGAGCCGCATAGATTGTTTTGTCTACTGAAACATAGGTAATTAGGTTATCTTTTGGAAGGTAATGTATTTTTTGGTTGAACGAGGCTATAATACATAAGTCTTTATTCATAATATAGCTTTTGGAAACTCCACCGAAAACATATATTTCCTTTTCAGGGAAATAATCGAATTCAGTATGAAGACCTACCCCTTCCAAATTAAAAGCGGTATTAATCAGTTCAACTTTATCTGTAGAATAATCAAAAAATTCTACCATTCCGGTGCTATAAGCAATGCAAAACATTTTCTGAGAAGAACAGGGCATTAATGTATCGAGGTTACCAGTGTATCTTGTAAATATTTTTTTGGCCTCATTATTTTCAATATAAAGAATTTCATAGCAATCCCTGTCAGGAGATTCAATCAATACGTGATTTTCATCTAATAGACTAAGGGCACTGGAGTTAATATCTAATTCGTCCGGCAAATCAAATTCACAAGTACATTTCATCGTTGTGAGCTCTAAAATTTTATAATGATCCTCATAATCTTTGGATAATACAAACGATTTATCAGGCGAATAACCTTTGTAATAAATGTTATCTAACGCGATGGTTTTATTATTTACGTAATCGTATAAACATAGTGTAAATTCTTTTGTTGATCTGTAGACAACATATTGGCTTCCGTCGCCGACGAAAGAAAAATCAGAAACATTATCTATTGAGAATAATGTTTCATTAGTTTCTGTAGATTTTACGAAATATGAACTCCCGCCTTCAGAGCAAATATAGAGATTCTCAGCTTTATTGTATTGTGATACTTTGTCAATTTCTTTTCCGTACTCTTTAAAATATTCTGATTTCCCAGTTTTATACCTTGTTATATAGTCGGCATTTTCGAAAAGGACATAGAAATCACCGGAAAGAACGAGGGTTTTGGTTATTAAATTGGGGTTCTCTTTATAAGTGTTTACCGAAAAGTAGCGTACAAAAGTGTTGGATGAAGTATTAAGTATATAATTATTTCCGCTTTGCGTAGCAACAAATAGATTGTCAGTACCACCAACTTGGAAAATATCGGTAATATCTTCGGAGGGGTGATCACTAGTTATTATTTTTCCGGTATTATAATCAAGAGATGTAATTCCGGCATAACCGGAAAGAAAAACTAATTTTTTATTACCACTGACTACAATCTTGTTTGCGTAGTCAGTTTTATCTGATTTCCAATTTACCTTTTTAGAATCGCAGTCGAAAGAATAGCAAGAATGATTATAATCTTTTGGAGAATCTGTTCCGGAAAGACCGGTTCCTGCTACATAGTAATACAAAGTATGGTCATCAAACAAAATGTTATTAATCGAAAATGTAGTATACGTTTCTTTTAAAATAATTTCATTGGTTTCCATGTTAATGGCTAAAATGGTCACTGTATCATCTAAGGCGGAGATGATTTCAAATGCCATATATTTTCCGTCATTTGTCGCCGAGTATTCTCCTAAAGTAGTTAAGTTCGAGGAACCCGAATAGTCAGAGAGAGAAAAAGAATACACGGACTTTCCGGTGTCGTCGAGTACAAAAACATCTTCCATGTCAGAAATCAGAAAAGCATAAGGAGTATTGCGATTATTTGCTTTTATAACGTTACCTTCCAAAGCTTCTCCGGGTGTTTTAGGAGAGTCCAGAAGAATATCTTTTCCATCAGAAATAGAATATTTGTGTATTCCGTCAGATTCAGATACAACAAGGTAGTCATTTCCACAAAAAGCCGCTTTTTTGTTGGAATCGGAAAAGAGACTTTCGCATTGTTCAGAAAAAAGAAGCCTTCCGGATTCAATGTCATATACTTTAACGTTGTTTCCGGAATCGACAGTGAGAACACGAGTATCATTAGGTGAAAAAGAAAATGTTTTTATCTCATATTCGGAAACATACGTGTTGCTGATTGTCAATTCGGATAATGGTGCATATACATCGAGAGCATCGACAAGAGCCGCTTCTGCTTCAGGGGTGTATGGCTTTGATGTATCTGAAGTTGAATCGGGAATAACCTGTCTAAGCATGTACAGAGCATCCAGTTTCCTTCCTTTTTTCAGTAAATTTATACTGTCGGCTGCAGTCAGTCTGGAGAGATTTCTTGCGGCTTCTTCATACTGTTGGTTAATCAAAGCATTCTTTTGGGATATCTCATTACTCTGCTCTTTAATCTCAGTATTTTGCTCCATAATCATATTGGACTGATTCATAATCTTAATCATCAATCCGATACAGACAGCCGAGAAAAGCATAAAGGCAGCAGCAACAGAACTGATAACAGAAAACATACGTCTGATTCTGCGTTCACGATGTCTTTGCTTTAAGTCATCATAATTAAGCTCAAAGATGGAAGCAGCAATTCTAAGTACCGCATCGTCGAGCTTTTTTCTAACTTCTTTATTATTCTTACCACGTACATCAGCTGCAAGAGGCTCGAAACTTCTATGCTTGGTAACTCTGGTTCCGTCGGGAAGGGTTTCTTCGTAATCCTCACCTGTCAAAAGAGGAGGGAAGGATTCTGAAGGCTCGCCTTCTGCCAATACAGCAAGGATTTTCTCTCTTCCATAGAGTTTTATGAATGTGGAGATTTCCTCTTCGCACCACTTTGATTCGGGAAGACGAGGAGTACAGATAACAATTAAGAAATCAGTATTATTAAGAGCCAGATGAATAGGTTCACTAAGATTGCTTGATAAAGGTAATTCATCCTGATCACGGAATACTCGCTCAATACGTTTTTTCTTTGTTTTAGACGTAACGCCTTTAGGCAAAGAAAAGGCTTCCAACTTTCTTTGCAAAGTTGTGGCAACAAACTTATCTAATTCAGAATGTCTGTAACTTATAAATGCATCATATTTTCTAACTTCAGCCATCTTTTCCTCCGAATAGAAAAATCATCATAATTAAGGTCATTATATCCTATTTATATGTCAAATAAAACTATCGTTTCGATTTTCATAAGAAACAAGGCATTTTTAGTGATAAAAATATTGCAAACAGCCTCTTAAAAAGGTATTCTTTTAATGACGGCGTTTGTCGGACAAAAAAAGCTAGGAGATTGTTATGGACAAGAGTTTTCTTGAGATGGCGGCATTTTGCGTATACTTGATGCTGGTGCTGGCCGTCGGTGTATTTTTCTTTATTAAGAGTAAGAATCAATCGGGAGATAAGGCGTACTTCCTCGGCGGAAGACAGATGAACGGTTTTGTTGCCGCTCTTTCTGCAGGTGCATCTGATATGAGTGCCTGGGTTCTTATGGGCCTTCCCGGTTCCATATACCTTCTTGGTATGGGTCAGATATGGATTTCAATCGGACTTATGATTGGTACAATCTGTGCATGGATTTTTATAGCTCCAAGACTTCGTAGATTTTCCATTAAGGCTGATGACTCCATTACCATTCCTCAGTTTTTGACCAATAGATTTAAGTCCGAGAGCAAGGTTTTGCAGGCTGTGTGTGCAATCATCTTCATCGTAGTTTATTGCATCTACTCTGCATCAAGTATCTATGCTTGCGGTTCACTTTTTAAGAACATGTTTGGATGGAACCCTCTCTACGCTATGATAGGAGCTACGGTTATCATCCTTCTTTACACATTCCTTGGTGGATTTAATGCTGTATGTTGGACAGACTTCTTCCAGGGTATGTTAATGCTCATGGCTCTTATGGCAGCTCCCATAGTTGCACTTATCGTTATGAATAAGCCCGGATTTGCTCCTCTTGCAGAAGTTGTTACAGGCGAGAACTATTACAATATCTTATCAAGCGGTAAGTTTGATTGGAATTCCGTAAAAGATATTTTAAGTGGTCTCGGATGGGGCCTTGGATATATGGGTATGCCTCATATTCTTGTAAGATACATGTCAATCAAGTCCGAAAAAGAGATGAAGAGATCTCAGATTATCGGATCATTCTGGACTACAATCATTCTTATTATGGCATCCGTAGTTGCGCTTGTTGCACATCAGTATCTTGGCACAAGCCTTTCTGCAGATGACAGCAGCTTCGTATTTATCGCAATGGTTAGAAGCCTTTTCCCTGCACTTTTGGCAGGTGTGCTTTTATCAGCAATCTTGGCTGCATCTATGTCAACGGCTGACTCTCAGCTTCTTGCTTCATCATCAGCATTTGCTTCAGACCTTTATAAGCCCGTATTCCGTAAGGATGCAAAAGAAGCAGAGATGCTTTGGGTGGGCAGAGGAATCGTTGGTTTGATTTCTGTAGTTGCATTAATCATAGCAATCAATCCTAACTGTCAGGGTATCATGGCATTGGTTGGATGTGCTTGGGCAGCATTCGGTTCTGCATTCGGCCCTACAATCATTCTTGCACTTTACTGGAGAAGATTCACATATAAGGGTGCTATCGCAGGTATCATCGCAGGATTCGCAGTTGATGCATTCTGGTATTGCTGCTTCTCGGGTTCCGTAGAAAACCTTACAATCTTCAATACAGGAATCTATGAGATTATACCCGGATTCATCATCAGTATGATAGTTGCAGTAGTTGTATCATACTTAGACAAGAAGCCTTCAGGTAAGGTTGAGACTCTCTTTGACGAGGCTGTGAAGTCAAGAGATTAATTAAGAACTTTTGATATAATATCTAATATAAAAAACAAAAGTCAGTAGCGTATTTTAGTTGGGTCATCCTTATCGGATGGCCCAATAACACATAAGGGGATAGGGATGAATAAATTTCGAAAAAGACTATTTGAGATAGTTCAGATAGGAGCGGCGAAGGATATAGTCAGCCGTTCTTTTGATATTATTATCACTCTGTTTATTTTCGTTAATATTGGCGTGACGTTTCTTATGACGTTCAGCGAATTCGATTCCATCTCCAATGTACTTAAGACGATAGAGCTTATAACCATAATCTTTTTCACTATTGAGTACGTTGCACGACTTGTTACTGCGGACTTTTTATATCCCGGTAAAAAGATGGGTAAGGCGATGCTTTTATTCATCTTTTCATTTTCGGGTATAGTTGATTTCCTATGTTTCTTTCCGTTTTACCTTCCGTTCTCGACGCCGACAGGAATGGCAGTGTTCAGACTTTTCAGAGTATTTAGAATCTTTAAGCTATTCAAAATTAATGCGAGATTCGATGCTTTTAATGTAATAGTCAGCGTTCTTAACAAAAAGAAGATGCAGCTTTTATCGTCAGTAGTACTTATACTAATGCTCATGATGTCTGCTTCGCTTCTTATGTATGGTGTGGAACATGAAGCGCAGCCCGATGTTTTTGAAAATGCTCTTTCGGGATTCTGGTGGTCGATGGCCACGATATTTACGATAGGATATGGAGATATTTATCCGGTTACATTTTTGGGAAAGACATTGGCGCTTATCATATCATTCCTAAGTGTTGGAATAGTTGCGATACCTACAGGTATTATATCCGCCGGCTTCGTTGAACAGTTCTCCAAACTCGATATGTATAAGGGTCATGAGGAAGGTCATGAGCTTGAATATGTTACCGGCAAGATAGATGCCAATCACACTTGGGCTGACAAGGCAGTAAAGGATATAGTTTTCCCTCCTCAGTCTATGCTTATTATGGTCATCAGGGATTCAAAAAGCATTGTTCCTGACGGAGACTTTGTATTAAAAGCGCATGATACATATGTGCTTGCTGCCAAGAATTACAAGAATGAAAATATACATATAAGCGAGATAATAATGCTCGAAGAGGATGATTGGATTGGAAAGAGCATTAAGGACTTAGAGCTTACGCCGGATGAGAAGATAGTGATGATAAGGCGTGGCGAAAATATTATTATTCCTAACGGAAATACAGTCATTAGAAAAGGCGATGCCATAGCCATGTATCATATCGCGTAGATTATCTGAATTATTGATATAAAGCACAATATATGGTAAAATATCCTTCAGTTGGATACAATTTATGAACATTTACTGACTCACGAGATTATAAGGGGAAATTAAATGATAGAAGAAAACTATTATGCTGAATTTGACAGAAAAGAAAACTTGGCTTTTGACAGCAAGGTTGTTCATGGAGCGCTCGGCTGCGATCCTATTAGTGGCGCGGTAAGTTTTCCTATTTTCCAGTCTGCAACATTTAGACACAGAGATTTTGGAATCTCTACGGGATATAATTATTCAAGACTTCTCAATCCTACCAGACAGGAGCTTGAGAGAACAATGGCCATCCTCGAAGAAGGCGTGGAAGGATATGCTTTCACATCAGGACAGGCAGCCAATATGGCGGTATTTGATTATCTTAAAAGAGGCGATCATTGTCTTTTATGCGATGACTTATACGGCGGTACACATCGTATCGTAGAAGATATATTTAAGGTTAACGGAATCGAGATTTCATATGTGGATATGGGAAATCTTGATGATGTGAGAGCGGCTATGAAGCCTAATACCAAGATGGTATTTTTGGAAACTCCCACCAATCCTATGATGAAGGTTGGAGATATCAAGGGAATCGCAGCAATCTCACATGAGCATAATGCATTGTTTGTAGTTGACAATACATTCATGACTCCATATTTCCAGAGACCTCTTACGCTTGGCGCCGACATAGTAGTTCATTCAGGAACCAAATATTTGTGCGGACACAATGATGTTGTAGCAGGTATCGTTGTTATCAAAAACGAGGATTTAAAGCATCATTTTGAGATACAGCTTAAGAGCCTTGGTTCTGGACTTGGACCTATGGACAGCTGGCTTATCATTCGCGGTATTAAGACATTGTCTCTTAGAATGAAGAAGCATAATGAGAATGCTAAGATAGTTGCCGAGTGGCTTAGAAAGCATCCCAAGGTTAAGAAGGTATATTATGTCGGATTCGAAGATCATCCGGGATATGCGCTTAACTTAAGCCAGGCATCAGGATTTGGCGGCATGATATCTTTTGAACTTGATTCAGAAGAGAGTGCTCACAAGATTTTATCCAAGGTTAATATGATTCTTTTTGCAGAGAGCCTTGGCGGAACAGAGACACTTGTTACTTATCCCATTACTCAGACACACGAAGATGTGCCTGACGATATCAGAAGAGCACTTGGTATCAATGAAGCATTCATTCGTATCTCCATTGGTATTGAAGATCCTAACGATATAATTGCAGACCTTGAGCAGGCTCTTGCGTAAAGCTATTCAAAAGGGCTTAAGCTCAAACAAGGAAAAGACATGAAAATCGAATTTACAAAAATGCAGGCATACGGCAATGACTACATCTACGTAGATGTAAAAGGTATGCCGGAAAATATTAATTGGAATGAGGTGGCGATTCAGATTTCGGATCGCCATTTTGGCATTGGTGGAGACGGTCTTGTTCTTATCTGTCCCTCAGAAAAAGCAGACTTTAGAATGAGGATTTTTGATCCCGACGGAACAGAGGCGGAGATGTGTGGCAATGCGGTAAGAAGCGTTGCTAAGTTCGTCTATTATCATAAGATGACAGACAAGACAGAACTTACCATAGAGACACTTGGCGGTATTAAGAATCTCTATCTGACAGTTGAAGGAGATGAGGTTGTAAATATTGAGGCTGAGATAGGTAAGCCTATTTTTACTCCTGCATCAATTCCTGTTGATACGGAAAACGAAGAGTTTTTCAATGAGACCGTTAAGGTTAATGCGGGTGGCAGAATAATGCATCTTCATATGTCATCACTTTCATGGGGCAATCCTCATACAGTGATTTTTATGGATGACTTAGAGAATCTTGATATTGAGACTATCGGTCCTGCTATCGAGACTCATCCACTTTTCCCTAAAAGAACCAATGTTACTTTTGCCAGAGTGGTAGACAGAAATAACATTCAGATTAGAGAGTGGGAGAGAGGCTGCGGCGAGACTATCGGCTGCGGCACAGGTTGTTGTACCGCCCTTGTTTTTGCCAACAGATTGGGACTATGCGATAAAGAAGCAACTGTTATGCAAATCGGTGGTCCGTTAAGTGTAAAATGGGACGATGAAGGATTGGTTCATATGAAGGGCCCAAGCTTCGTCGTATTTGAAGGAGAATATTATTATGAAGCTTGAAAAACTTCTTGATGGAATATTAATAGATGTTGTTAAAGGTAATCTCGAAAAAGAGGTAAAAAGCCTCACATACGATTCCAGAAAAGTTGAAGATGGAACATGTTTTGTATGTTTGACAGGTTTCAAGAGCGACGGACATGATTATATAGATTCGGCGATAGAAAAAGGTGCGACATCCATAATTGTCGAAAAGGATGTTGATGTCAAGGCAGATAACGTATCGGTTATAAAAGTAAAAAACACCCGTACGGCATTATCACGTCTTGCTTCTAACTTTTTTGATAATCCTTCATCCAAGATAGTTATAGTTGGAGTGACAGGCACCAAGGGCAAGACCACGACGACACATATGTGTAAAAGCATCATGGAGGCAGCAGGTGTCAAGGTTGGTATGATTGGTACACTTGGTGCATACATTGGTAACGAACATATAGAGACTAAGAATACAACACCTGAATCATATGAGCTTCAGGAATTATTTAGCAAGATGGTTGATGCAGGATGCAAAGTTGTATTTATGGAAGTATCTTCACAGGCTGTTAAGCTTAATCGAATTGAAGGAATTCCTTTTTCGATTGGTGCATTTACAAATCTTTCTCCGGATCATATAGGACCCGGTGAACATGAAGATTTTGAAGAATATAAAAACTGCAAGAAAGATTTCTTTAGACAGGTTGAGACTGCAGTCATCAACATGGATGATGAGCATGCTCCTGAGATGGCCGAGTATCCTCATTATCTTCGTACGATATCCGTAAAAGAGAGTGCATATTTATATGCTAGCGATATAAAAAATACTTGGGAGCCCGAGCTTATTGGCGTGTCATTTAAGATGCATGGCGATATAGAGACAGATGTAACAATTGGTATCCCAGGTCTTCACAATGTCGAGAATGCGCTCATTGCAGCTGAGATAACACATGTACTTGGCGCTGATGATGAAGCAATTCTTAAGGGACTTAAGAATGTATATATTAAGGGAAGAACTCAACTTATAAAAGAAGCAGCGCCGAGAGGAACTTTTATCATTGATTATGCACATAATGCTATCAGCACCGAGAGTGTTCTTTCAACGCTTCGCGCATATAATCCCAGCAAGTTAACTTGTCTTTTCGGTGGTGGCGGAAACAAGCCTGTAGCAAGACGTCATGATATGGGTAGCGCAGCATCCAAGTATGCAGATTATATTATTTTGACAGAGGATAATCCCAGATTCGAAGAGATAGATGATATCAATAAGTCGATTATTGAGGGTATCAAAGAATATGATTGTCCTTATGAAGTTATATACGACAGAAAAGAAGCAATCGAGCATCTTCTTGATATATCAAAGCCCGGAGAAATAGTAGCTCTTATTGGTAAGGGCCACGAGACTTATCAAGAAGTTAAGGGTGTTAAGAGACATTTTAGCGAGGAAGAAGTAATCAAGGATTACATGAAAAACGCAAGCAAATAGTATGAAGAAAAAAACAATATTTATACTATCGACAGTGTTGGCATTAATAGTTTTTGCTTTACTGGTAACGGTGGTTATTCCAAAAAGAAAATATTCATTTCCGATAGATACCGACAAGCTTAGTATTGTTATTGTGGGTGACAGTATCTTTGCGAACGGAATAGATGATATTAATATAGGCGAATGTCTGGAAAAAGAATTGGATTGCGAAATACAAAACAGTGCAATAGGCGGAAGTTCTGCTACAAATATTAATTATGGCAGAGAGGTAGATTATTACATTAATCAGTTTTGTTTTTCAAATTTGGCAGACATTATTTGTTCAGGAAATACTTATTCTGTTACAGACAATCCGACTAATGTGGCACATACATTTCATGATGCTACGGTAAAGACATTGTATCTGGCTGCAACGGATTTGAATCAAGCAGACTATCTCATAATTAATTATGGAATTAATGATGGCTTCAATAAAATACCTGTTTCTTCGAGTGATAAGTTTGACGAGACAACTTTTTCGGGAACAATGAGAGCCGGAATAGATGAGATTGTAAGAGAATATCCAAATCTTAAGATTATAGTATGCGAAGTAATCTATACCAATGGAGTAATTAAAACTAAGGGCAAGGATATTCCTTTTGATGGTAACGTGGATAATTGGTGCGAAAACTATAACAAAGAACTCAAAACCATATGCTCTGAATATGATAATGTAGAGTTTTTTGCAATAAGCGATTACTTCGATATCAATGAAAATACATATGAAGAATATCTTGCAGATGGACTTCATTTTACAGGTGAAAAAAAGATAGAATATGCGAAACATTTAGCTGACTATATTAGAAACAGATAGATTAAAAAGTAATCAAAAGATGAGCAACGAGAATAAAAACGCAAAGATTAATAAGATAAAAGAGTATGCGAATATACCGGCATCCGGTATCTTTTTAGCATACACGATAATACAGACCATATTGTTTTGCGTATGGTTTGCAAAAGAAGCAGCGTTCATTGTTAGAACCGCTGGCATGATGTCATTAGTGAAGGAATCTGTAATAATCTTATTGATATTTGGATGTATGTTTTTATCCGTAAAGAATATTTCAGATCTTGTTGTTAAGAATAAATTAAAGCCGTATTATCACATAGTATTAGCACTGTTCATAACCACTTCCCCCTTGGTTGTAAGCATGGTTGTTGCTTCAACTGTTTTCGCAGTAAGCATTATTTTTATAATGATGCTTTTATACTTTTGCAACAGATATTTTTATGGTAATCACGAGAAGAGACTGTATCATATTATCGGAGTGTTTGCACTTCTTTTTATGCTGCAGATTGTTAACAGAGCGGCGTTTTGGTGTGGAGAAGCAATTACATTTTTATTCTTAACCATTCAGTTAATTAGAAACATTATTACCAAGAGAAAGAACATATCGGACAAGTCGTGGAGAAACACACTCCTTCTTTTTTGCATCTTAATTATCATTGTTCTTATCCCTCAATACTGCAATTACAATAACATTCATCATACACTTTATTACCAGTCATTACGTGAGCAGTTAGCAGCAAGATTTATTGTGCCTTTTGTTGAGTCGGAAAAAGTTGATGGCAATTATGAGTATCTTTTAGGTGTAATCGAAAAAGATGATTATGCTTATGAGAGGTCTTATAACAGCTTTAAGGAGATTATTCATAGATACGAAGAAGACAATCTGGATATGGATGAAATCTGGGATAACCTCTATAGAAATATGCATTACAGATACTTTAAGATAGCGGTTGACAGATACTTGAAAGACAGTACAAGAAATCTTTTTTCTGCTTTTCTGATAAAAAAAGAAGCGAATTCAATTGAACTGAATTCGCATCATGGATATTATTACGGATTATTTCAAAACGCTTCACCTAAGTTGTCATCCATATATATGACATTTGGAATTATTGGAATATGCGTTGTCTCGGCAGCTGCTTTTATCCAGGCTATAATCATATGTGTTATCGATCTGATAACTGGTAAGATGAAAAGCAGAATTGCGAGCGGTAATCATCCCAAGATTGAAGCGGTACTTCTTATACTTACTGCTACCATAACTTGGAATTTCATACAGACCTTGTTCTCGTTAACAGGTACATCATATATAATAGGAGCAGGTGCATTAATAATATGCTACTCATTGATTCCGATTTTATGGCTTCGTAATAAAGAAATTATTTAATACTTTTTTCTTTAGTATACAATCTGTCTTTTAACAATAAGGATAGTCTGTCGGCTATCATACGACGGCCTTTCTCGTTAGGAGTTCTTCCATCGCTTTCAAGATATTTGTCTGCGTTTTCCTCATTAATATCTACACCTGTATACATGTCAACGTAGGAATACGATACGGTATAATAATTTGATACTTGTCTTGCGGCGTTGAAAGTTGCTGCAATAGTTCCGTTGCTTGTATCGTATGTGTTACAGGATTGCTTATTTCCATTTTCGTCAAATGCATAACAGAAAGAAGGACATACATAGACGTACTGTATTTGAGGATTATAAGTACTAAACAAATCTATACTGGTGTAGACTGCTCCCAAAAGAGTAGTTACATTTTCTGTTATAGGGCTTCCGCTTTCTGCAACTGCCATAGCTACTCGACCGGTTTGGTAGTCATATCCATCGTAACAATACATAACTACATCGATATCAGATACGTCAATCGAAGCAAGAGTATCAACTACTTCTTTGTGACGTTTCAGATCGAATTTATCGCCATCAAGGTATTTTAGAGCTGTATATTGTCTTTCATAATCATTCCAGCATACAGATGCAGATAGCCAGAAAAGAGTAAAGTAATCTTCGGGACACTCTTCAGGTGAAGTTTCATATATTTTATAACTTGTCAAATATGTAAGAGGAATAGTACAGTCAATTATTTTTACTTCTTCAGGGAAATCCTCTGAAAACATGCTGACAATATCAGTTCCATCTTCTTTTCCTTCGTAGTAGGAACCATTTCCAAGTAATAAAACAGTAGTGACTCCATCATCGGTATCTGGAGACATCACAGAGGGAGGCATCAAAACAACATTGTCCGATGTGTCGAGTTTAACGACTGTATCGGGTGGAATTACATAAGCGATACCCTTATTCCATACATTGATACGAAGTATAATTATTACGACTACCGCAATGAGTGCGATAATTCCTATTAAAGGAATAAGTAGATGAAAAGGTTTTTTGTTATCCTCTTCGTCATTATCCTCGTCTTTAATATCGTTTTCGATATTATTATCTGTCATTGCTTCCTGCTCTACAGCAGCATTTTGATCATTATTTGAAGATGCTTTGACAGATTCTTCAGCATTTAATAAATCGTCGTTTTTTTCTATCATAGATTCTCCGTTTTATATTTTTATATTTTAAGAGATGACCATTTAATCATTGGTTATTCATATTTCAGCCACGAAAACGAACAACCTAATTTATGGTTTATTGTACTGAAAAATAGGCTCAAAGTCCAGCATCTTTATTCTATAGAAGTGAAAAGATAACAAAATATAGTGCAAAAACAGGCTAAGTTGCCAATATATTGATAGATTATTGAGATTGTGATAAAATTAACTTTGTATGGGGCAAAAGAGGTAGAGACATGAAGAAAAATATTTTTGATACAGAAATTGAAATGATTGATCTTAATACCGAAGAAATGGAAATATCTTACGACGGTATGACCGAGCCAAACAAAGAACTCGGAAAAGACATTCAGACGATGATGAAAGAGACTCAGGTTTTTTCTGCAGAAGAAGTTGAGGAGCGACTTGAAGAAGTAGCTGCCAATGACGAGCAAGCTCTTGCGGGAGAGACCAGAGTGATAAGTGTACCTGAATCGGCAATTGAAAAAGTATCAACAGTTACCGAAGAAGATATTTTAAAAAGAGAATTTGAGGCTTCAAGTGGTGAAGCGCATATTACTTCAGAAGCTGATTCGGAACTTGAGGATGAGACAGAAGAAGCATCTTCCGAAAGTGAAGCAGGTAACAGCGAAGCAGCAGAAGACCTGGAATTTGAGACAGATATTCCTAAAGAAAAGGATATGTTTGTTCCTGTAGTTCATAAAGCAAAGGCTAATTCTAATCCCAAAGCAAAAGCATCTAATGCTAACAGAGGAAATGCCGTTCCAAAAGGATCGCATGCTCAGAAGAGTAAAAAGAAAAAAGGCCTTGCAGGAATTATCGGTGGCATGGGTGCTGTCGAGTACGGAGCACTTATCGGTGGATTCGTTATCCTTGCTCTTTTAGTAGCAATTGGATTCAAGGTACTTGATAATGCTGCCAAGAAACAAAAGGTTCAGCAGTTTGCTTCAATCGGAACTCTTTTATCCGATATGGACGGAATAGGAAAAGATGGTATTTCAGCGATGGCTCAGACTGCAAGAATTGATACCGTTGAAAACGAAGAGCCTGAGGAAAAAGAGGTAGAGGAAGATGAACCGGAAGTATTGGGTTCTGCTTCTGTTAACTTTGTTTCTATAGAAAAAGATTTAAAGATAAAGTTTTCCGACAAGAAGACTTCTAAGCTTATTACAGGCGTTAAGTTTGAGGTTAATGCCAAAGGACCTAAGGGCGATAAGTTCACATGGACCGATACCGACATGGATGGAGTTATCTATGTTGAAAATCTTAAGCCCGGTAACTATGAAGTAATCATTGTATCAGTTGACAAGTATCAGTTCCCTGAGACTGCAACAACTGTTAAGGTTCAGGATACGGTAGTATATCAGGCTATCAATGTACTTGATGAAGCAGTTGATATGAGTAAGGTTAACCTTGCACTCGAGGATAACCAGATTAACGAGGCTGATACAGGTACTGTTCTTCAGGATACAGTAGAGTATGTAGCACCTTCGTCCAAGACTGAGAAAGTATATAAGAAGATAACCGATACAACTAAGATTACTGTTGCGGCATTCAATTATGGAGCATTCAGAAAAGTTGCAGATGTAACACTTAAGATTGGAGAAACCAGTAGTTATTCAGCACAGAG
>JAEEGG010014896.1_pt1 | contig 16394 bp, 13 predicted proteins | sample 9134161 | NCBI WGS metagenome assembly JAEEGG01 (sample SAMN16246543, study PRJNA631951) | gut metagenome | biome: gut microbiome; feature: rumen; material: CR-attached | host: Bos | place: Iran: Karaj | collected 2018-10
GGTATCTTGAAGGGTTGATTATGAGGTGAATAGAAAAGCGCCCTATTGTGAGGGTACTTTTATGTGTAAATGATTGATTGTTAGTGTTTACCAATTATTTTCTGATTGTGGCGAGCTCGGCCACTGGACTTTTCTGTTCGCAGGTTATTCTTGTTCTTTGTCGCGTGTAATGAACCATCCAATCTCCGGGCGTAGGGCGAGGGTGGTGGCGTCCTGGGCAATGCCCACGAATCCGGCCCACAGCGTGAGGTTGATAGTTGTGTCGTTCATATCCTTAATCTTCAGAGGTACCGAGGCTATCTCTGGTGGCAACTGGGATGCTCCGTCGTAAAGGCCTTTCAGATTGTTGCGGTGCTTCATACAGTTGTAGGGGTAGAACTTTACAATCCAGCCGTCGGCCAGTGTTTGGGGATCGCCGCACATTTCGTGTTTCAAATCGTGCTGTTTGAACATATCGCGCCAGAAGGCTTTGTCGACATCGCCCTCCGAGGCGCGCTGTATCTTCTTAAGGATGGGCAGCATCTCGTCGACCCACCAGTCAAGCTTGTATTTTCGCAGTACTTGCACGCGGTCCACGATGCTCTGCCAGTCTTCTGGTGTGCCGTGCAATATAACTTGCGGGATGCCACAGATGGTCATCTCGTAGTCGAAGTAGTGCTTCATACTTTCCATAACGGTGATTTGTGATGCAGTGCGCGACGCTGGTGTCGAGGTGGTGAAGTCGGCTGTGAGCGCATTGATAAGCTCTTGCCCCGTGTAGGTGGCAATCTGGCTTGTAAACTGTGGAAAGTATTTTTCCCAAGGTGTGTTGGGGTTGTTTACATCCAACAGGGCTTGAACGGTCAGCGTCCGTTTGCCCTCGAAGTCGACGAACATTGACCGTAGAGATTCGGCGTTGTTGTCCACGTGAAGGGAGAATCCCTGACAGATGAGTAGCCACAAGGCTTCTGGCGAGAGTTCGATAGGACGGTGGTCGGCATAGGCACGATACAGGGTACAGAAGAAAGGATTGCCGCTTTCAACCACAGGGCGCGTCTGTCGCGTATGGGCCACAATGATACTGCCTTCCTTGTCAAATAGACTGAGGATGTTGCGCAACGCTGTTTCGTATGACGTTGTGGTCAATGGACCTTTAGGAGCCTTGAGGGTTTCTACGTCAATGACGAGGGTTTGTGTCGCTGCAGGTGTGGTGTCGGTTGTGTCTATGTTGCCACTATCGATTATAATGTTAGATTGGATTGCACTGTCAGTCTGTGCCAAGGTGTTTCCGCAGGCTGTCAGAATCAGCAGTGATGCATAAAAGATGATGGTGTTTTTCATATCTGTTGTTTTACCAAATGAATTGTATTTCAGGTCCGTTCATCAGATGGAGGGTCATCGGGGTGCCTTTGGTGGGCAGTTCCATTGTGTCGGTCTGCTCGTTGTAGCGGCGCAGCCAGAAGGGGTCGATGGGTATTTCGAAGCGGCAGCGGTTGCGGCCTGCGATAAGCTCGAGGCTCACTGGCTCTGTGGCTACCAGTTGGCGACGCGGTGCCGTAACGCCGTCGCCTTCGAGGTAGATTTGAATGATTTCGCTGCTGCTGTACTTAAAGCCGTCAACGCTGTCGAGGGTGAGTACTCCGCTTACCGTCATTTTTTCGCGGTCGAACGCGATGCTGTCGTAGTGGAAGTGGCCGTAGCTGAGGCCGTAGCCGAAGGAGAATAGCGGCTCTTCGGTCATATAGCGGTAGGTGCGTTGCTGCATTTCGTAGTCGTCGAACGGCGGCAGCTGGGCGGTGGAACGGTAGAATGTCACCGGCAGGCGTCCAAAGCCGTCAGTGAAGCCATTCAGTGCGTTGACGACGGCGGTGCCCATATCCTGGCCGCCGTACCAGGCAACGACGATGGCGTCGACGTCGTCCACTACCTCTTCGAGGCCTATGGCGCTACCGGTGCAGAGGACGAGTACAATGGGTTTGCCTGTGCGACGCTTGATTTCCTTGATAAGGTCGCGTTGCGGTGCCGGCAGTTCTATGGAGGTGCGGTCGCCTTTGTAGAAACCAGGCATATCGACCTTCAGTTCTTCGCCTTCGAGAGCAGGGGAGAGGCCGCCGCAGAAGATAACAACGTCGCTCTTTTCTATCTGTTTCCAGAAGTCTCGTGGGAGTTTGTAGCTGTTGTCGGCCAAATGGCAGGCGGTGTCGAAATAGACCGACGCGAATTGTGCATTCTGGGTTGAAGAAGAAATTATATTGGCCCAGATATCTTCTTCAAATGCTTTGAATATGGTTTTCTGATAGGGTGGTTCGCCGTTGTAGTTGCCTAATGCCATCGCGGAATCGGCGGCATTGGGCCCGATGACGGCTATCTGCTTCATCCTTTTCGGATCCTTTAGTGGCAGGATGCCGTTGTTTTTTAGCATTACCAGCGACTGGCGGGCAACCACTTCTGGTTTGGCCCAAAGGCCGTGGCTGCCGTGGTTGTACTCAGAAAACCATTCAGGTCGTATGCGGAAGCGTGTGCGGAGAACGCGGCGCAGATGTTCGTCTATTTTGGCTTCGCTGATGTAGCCGCTGTCGACGGCGGTTTTGAGGGCAGCCAATCCTGAGCCGCATTCGAGGTCCACTTCCGAGCCGAAGGCTGCCGCTGCTGCCTGTGCTGCGGTGGCGTGCGTTCGGTGCCGCGGAATGACGGTGTCGGGTTCCCAGCAGTCGTTGAGGGCCCAGCAGTCTGTGACCAGTATACCGTCGTAGTGCCATCGATTGCGCAGAATGTCGACCAGCAGGTGGTGGTTGGTGCAGCAGGGCTCTCCGTTGAGTCGGTTGTAGCCGCACATCACCTGCTGCACGTCGCTGTGTTTGATTATGTATTCAAAGGCAGGAAGGTAGGTGGTCCACAAGTCGCGATTGGAGATGCGGGCGTCGAACTGGTGTCGCAGCCCCTCGGGACCGCTGTGGACGGCCAGATGCTTGAGGCAGGCTGCCGACACGAGGTAAGGCGAATGAAGCGCTGCGGTGTCGGGCCACACCCACGTGGGGCCGGCTTTGAAACGCATCTGTGCACCAGGTCCTTGCAGGCCTCGAACTGCCGCTAAGCCCATCTGAGCCGTCAGGTAGGGGTCTTCACCGAATGTCTCCATTCCGCGTCCCCATCGTGGGTCGCGGAAGATGTTGATGTTTGGCGTGAAGAATGTTATGCCTGTGTTGTCGCCATACTCGCCTGCTTCCTGCGACTGGCGGTGCTTGCGCACGCCCTCGTCGGCAATGCTGGAGTATACCTCCTCGATCATCTCGGGGTTAAAGGTGGCGGCCAGGGCAATGGGCATCGGGTAGACGGTGGCCACGCCGTTGCGGGCAATGCCGTGCAGGGCCTCGTTCCACCAGCTGTATGGCTTGATGCCAAGCCGCTCGACGGCAGGATTTTGGTGCTCGAGGAAGGCGATTTTCTCGTCGAGGGTCAGTCGTGATATGAGGTCGTCGACGCGTTGAGTGACAGGCAGCGAGGTGTCTTGGAATGGGTATTGCTGGGCTTTGCAAACGCAAGGCTGAGAGAGTGTGAGGGCCAGCGTTGCGATGGATACAAGTAAGGCGAATGGCTTTTTCATATTGTTTTCTAAACAAAAAAGCCCCGTTTTCGGCGGGGCTGAGGATTTTTGGTTGTTGACAGGCAAGAGCCTGGTTATTTGGCTTGTGCGAAGGCGATGAAGCCGTCCATCTCGGCAAAGAAAGCCGACTCGGGGTAGTTGGTCTTCACGTTCTGGAAGCACTCAACAGCCTTGTTGTTGTCGCCGTTCATCAGGTAGACGATGCCGGCTTTGAAGAGAGCGAAGGGGGCGGTGATGGGGTTCTCGTCCATCGAAGCGGCCTTGTTGTAGTGCTTGATGGCAGCGTCGTTGTTGCCAAGCTCCACTTCGGCGTCACCCTTCATCATCTCGTCGAAGACGGGGGTCAGCTGGTCCTTGCCATTGTATTTGTCGAAATATTTCAGAGCCTCTTGGTACTGGCCAAGGCGGAGGAAGCAGATGCCAGCTTCGTATTTGGCGCGCTTGCCGGCTTTGGTAGAACCGTATTTGTCAATGACTTGCAGCAGACCGACGCTGTATTTGTCGTTGGTGGTGGTGTCACCGTAGAGGGCAGCTTGGAAATCGCCCTGTGCAAAGAACTGCTCGGCAGCAAAAACGGCCTCGTTAGCCTTCTGCTGACGGGGTTCGGAGACAAATTTCTTGATGCCGAAGATAGCCAAAACTATCACGACAATGGCGATGATACAGGCTATGATTGCCTTCTGGTTTTTTTCGATAAACTGTTCACTTTTAGAAATAAAACTGATGTTTTCAGTGTTAGTTTCTTTTACGTTCTGTTCCATTTTATATCTGTTTTTTTCTTATTTTTTGATGCAAATTTGAGTTTGCAAAAATAGTCATTTTTTTTCATAACGCAGAAATAATTTTTCTTTTACTGGGTGAGAACGAATTATTTTCAAAAAAAAAGTCGGTTCAACGCTCTAAAATATAGAGGTTTATGTTTTGTCAAAAAAAATATTCGGCAAAAAAATTAATTTTTCATAAAAAATGTTTAATTTTGCAAATCTTAAATAATGTTATAAGTATTATGGACACAAATACAAAATATTTGGGATTGGAAATAAAAAGCCCGATAATTGCTGGCAGTTGCGGGCTGACAAACGATATTTCAAAACTCGAGCAGCTTGAGGCTGCCGGAGCAGGCGCAGTTATCATCAAGTCGGTTTTCGAAGAACAGATTATCTATGATATCAAGCGCAACTTGAGTATGATGGCTCCGACCGACAACTATGGTATGAGCTATGAGTACATTGCCTCGCACGTGGCCGACGATTCGCTTGGCAAGCATTTCGAGCTGATCAAGGAGGCTAAGAAACGTCTTCATATTCCGGTGGTTGGCAGCATCAACTGCTATTCGTTCGAGAATTGGATGACCTATACGCAGCGCTTCCAGGATGCCGGATGCGACGCACTGGAGCTCAATATGGCTATTCTGCCTTACGAGACCACGTTGTCGTGCGAGGACGTCGACCGTCTCTTCTCGGATATCATCAACACTCTGCGCAAGTCGGTGAGCATTCCCATCAGCATCAAGGTGAGCCAGAACTTTACCGATATGGCTAATTTTATGCAGCGCCTGTCGTGGATGAATGTGAACGGCATCACAATGTTCAACAAGGCATTGAATGTCGATATCGATACCGACAAGATGGAGTTGACGCACGCACCGTCGCTGTCGTCGCCTGACGAGATTTACAACACTCTGCGCTGGGTGGCTATTCTGAGCAAGAAGCTGCGTTGCGACATCTCTGCTTCGACGGGTGTCCATACTGCCGACGATGTCGTCAAGATGCTGCTTGCCGGTGCCGGCACAGTCCAGGTGGTTTCGTGCCTGTACAAGAACGGCGTTGAGTATATGCGCACGCTGAACGACGGTCTGCGCGACTGGATGAACAAGAAAGGCTATGAGTCAATCGAGCAGTTCAGAGGCAAGCTGGCTGCCAAGGCCAACGAGCAGTCGTCGATGCTTTACCGCACGCAGTTTATGAAACACTTTGCCCAGATTTGACGGCAATAGAATACACTCTTTAGTACAAAACCATTTTTTATGGAAGTAACCCGTCTTTTTGACTTGTTGGAGTATCGTAGGCAGACCCAACCCGACAGGGCTGTGTTTGTGGCTAAATACGATGGTAACTGGAAGAAAATATATATTGATGAGTATATTGACAAGGTAAACAGTATCAGCTATGCCCTGCTCAAGCTTGGCTTGCAAAAGGACGACAAGGTGGCCCTCATCTCGTCCAACTGCCCTGAGTGGAACTATCTGGATATGGCCGTGCAGCAGATTGGCTGTGTACTGGTACCTATCTATCCGACAATCAGTGCTTCGGACTACCAGTTTATACTTTCTAATGCTGACGTCAAGATTGTTTTCATAGACAATATCGACTTGATGCGTCGCATTAAGGATATTCTGTATGAGCTGCCTAACATCCAGGCGGTGTATACTTTCAAGCCTGTGGAGCGCCTGCAGGAGGTTCTGTCCTCATACAATATTCACCAAGGCGGATGCCTCAATGATTTGTATGAACTGGGGCACGAAAACCCTGCCGCCGAAAAGGTGGAGGAGCTGAAGGCTTCTATCGGCCCGCGCGACGTGGCTACGATGATTTATACCAGCGGCACCACCGGCTTTCCGAAGGGTGTGATGCTGTGTCACGAGAATATTATCACTAACCTTGAAGGTGTCAAGATGACGCCCAAGCCGTATTTCTCACGTGCATTGAGTTTCCTGCCGTTATGCCATATCTATGAGCGAATGATGAACTACCTGTACCAGTTTATGGGTTACGAGACGTATTATGCGGAAAGTATAGCCAAGGTTGCTGACAATGTGAAGTATGCCAAGCCTTATATGATGACTGCTGTGCCGAGATTCATCGAGAAGATGTATGACGGCATTTTCCGCAGCGGCCAGAAACAGAAGGGTTTGAAGAAGAAAATCTTTTTCTGGGCCCTTGACCTTGCCCTGGAGTATGACCTTGACGGCACCACCTTCTGGTACAACTGTAAGCGCAAGGTGGCCGACAAACTGGTGTACGGCAAGATTCGCGAGAACTTCGGAGGGTGCCTCGAAATGTTCGTGTCGGGAGGCTCGGCAATACAGCCGCGTCTGGCCAAGTTCTTTACTTGTATCGGTATGAACATCTATGAGGGCTATGGCCTTACGGAGACTGCACCGGTCATCGCTGTGAGTACTGCTTTGCCTCACGGCATCAAGCTCGGCACGGCCGGTTTGCCGTTGCCTGGCATCGAGGTGAAGATACTGCCTGAAAACGGCGAGATAGTATGCCGAGGCAAGAATGTGATGCTGGGCTACTACAAGGCTCCAGAACTGACGGCTTCGGTTATTGACGCCGACGGCTGGTTCCACACAGGTGATACTGGCGCCTTTGAGCCAGAAGGACAGTTGCGCATCACCGGGCGTGTAAAGACTATGTTCAAGACTTCGATGGGCAAGTATGTCAACCCCGAGGTCATTGAAGAGAAGTTCAAAGAGTCACCTTTCGTGCTGGATATGATGGTGGTGGGTGAGAACCAGAAGTTTGCCGCAGCCCTTATTCTGCCAGACTTCGACTTCCTTAAGGAGTGGCAAGAGCGTCACGGCATCCATTGCTCCACCCCGGAAGAGATGGTCAAAGACCAGAGAACGCTTGAGCGCTACAACCGTGTCGTTGAGAAATACAACAAGTTCTTCGGTTCGACCGAGCAGATTAAGCGTTATAAAGTGATAAACGACACTTGGACGGAGGCCAACGGATGTATGACGCCCACGCTGAAGATAAAACGTAACGTCATCGTTAAGCGACTAAAAGAAGAAATCGACAGTTTGTTTGAATAAATAATATTAATCAGGGGAGGCCTTGGCTCCCTCTAAATACTATTACATTATGGATGAAAAAATACCCAGTTTCTTTCGGTTTGAGGATCTCCGTGTTTACGGCAAAGCTGTAGATTACAACCGCTGGCTTATAGGAGCCCTTGGCAATGCGAACTCGGAAAGCGAGAAATGCCTGTGCCGCTCTTTTGTACAGTCGGCTATGGATATTGCCGTCAACATTGTGGAAGGCTCATCTCGAAGCAAGAGTCAGTTTGACCACTACTTGAAGATTGCGAAGTCTGCCATCCGCGAGTGCGTGATTTACTCTGCTCTTGCCAATGGTATTGGGCTGTTGTCGGACGAGGCCTGCGAGCAGTCAAGAGAGCTGCTGATGGAGCTGACCCGTATGATCGGTGCCCTCATCATCTCGTTGCAGCGTGGCTCTCGTCGTTCCCGTGAAGCGGATTACAATGGTCCGTCTATGCAGGACGACACAGAGGATGCTACTACCGACAACGATTTCGATAGTACCTTTGACGAAATAAACTGAAAAGACATAGGCTGCCTGACGAGCAGCACTGCGCGGAATCCGTGAGGACCGTAAGTTGGCAGAAAACACCTGCCAACCATTATTCTTTTGTTATAAAACAACTATAATATAGATAAAGCTATGAAAACTTTGCCATCCTATCCCAATCTGCCAACGTTGCATTATACTGACAGCGGCAATTTCTTTCTCATTGCCGGTCCTTGCGTAATAGAAGACGACAAATCGCCTTTTCAGATAGCCGAGAGACTATTGGAAATCACCGACAAACTGCACATCCCCTTTGCTTTTAAGGCATCATACCGCAAAGCCAACCGCTCGCGCGTTGACTCGTTTACTGGTATAGGTGACTGGGAAGGCCTTGATATATTGAAACATATCCGCGATAAATACAATATACCGGTTGTGACGGATATCCACAACGAGACTGAGGCTGCAACTGCCGCCGAGTTTGTCGATGTGCTGCAGATTCCCGCATTCTTGTGCCGCCAGACGTCGTTGCTGGCAGCAGCTGCCGAGACGGGCCGCGTGGTGAATGTCAAGAAGGGACAGTTCCTTTCACCAGAGTCTATGGTGCACGCTGTCAATAAGATAAAGTATTATGGCGGCAAAGATATAATGCTCACCGAACGTGGAACAACGTTCGGCTATCAAGACCTTGTGGTCGATTTCCGCAGTGTGCCTATTATGAAGCGCAACGAAGTGCCTGTTATTGTTGATATAACCCACTCGTTGCAGAAGCCCAACCAGCCAAGCGGAATCAGTGGCGGCGACCCAGAGATGATTGAGACCATCGGCCGTGCTGCTGTAGCCAACTGCTGTGACGGCATTTTCCTCGAGACACACCCCGACCCGCGCAACGCCAAATCGGACGGTGCCAATATGCTGCCGCTCGACCTGGCCGAAGACCTGCTGGGACGGCTCATAACCATCGGCCGCATAGCAAGAGAAGTATGAGCCTAAAAACTTTGTCCTTAAGCTTAACTTCATATACAATAGGTAATGTCCATCCTTACAATTGCTTATGCTTTGACCTATACCACTTTAACCTTTAACCGTTAATCTTTAAACTTTATAAATAACTAATGAAACTAAATTTAACTAAACCCATCGTTTTCTTTGACCTTGAAACCACAGGAGTCCAAGTGGGCTCAGACCATATCATACAAGTCTGCCTCCTCAAGGTAATGCCAGATGGAACGGAGTCGGATGTCACCTATCTGGTGCGTCCTGCAGACAATAACGGCAAGACGTTGCATATCCCTGAAGAATCAACAGCGGTCCATCACATCACCGACGCTATGGTTGCCGATAAGCCCACGTTTAAAGAGCTGGCGCCGGCCATTGTCGAATATATAGGAAATGCAGATTTGGCTGGATACAACTCCAACAAGTTCGACGTACCGCTGCTGGTCGAGGAGTTCCTTCGCGCAGGTATAGAGTTCTCTCTGAAAGATCGTCATCTTGTCGATGTCCAAAACATCTTCCATCGAATGGAGCCCCGCACTCTGGTCGCCGCATATAAGTTCTACTGCGGCAAGGAACTCGACGGAGCACACAGTGCCGATGCCGACACCAAGGCCACCTACGAAGTCCTCAAGGCTCAGCTCGACCATTACAAAGACACTCCTTATGTCGATCGCGACGGCAAGACATCGTTGCCCATTGTCAATGACATCGCCGCATTAAGCGATTTCACGGCCAACTCTCAGTGGGCCGACCTCGTAGGGCATATCGGGTACGACAAGGCGCACCACGAAATATTCAACTTCGGCAAGCACAAAGGCAAGACCCTTGAAAAGGTGTTCACCCAGGAGCCTGCCTATTATGACTGGATAATGAAGGCCGACTTTCCGCTCTCTACCAAGCAGGTGGTGATGGAAGTGCAACGCCGTATGGTCGAGGCCAAGCGTCGCAAAGACCAAGAGAAGCTGCAGGCCCTGAAACTTAAATTCGAAGGTTAATACTCTCTATCTATGAAACACAATATCTTATTAGCAATTTTGTTGTTTTTTGCACCGTTGTGTGCTCAAAGCCAGCAGGATACCAATGTCAGCACCGACACAATGCCGCAGTATTCTGAGTTTCTTGCTCCCAATTACGAGTGGCTGGGACGTGCCATCACGGACCCTACATCGCCGTTCTATTATCCCACGCTGCTCAAACGCTTTGCCGATGCCGACACTTCGCTCACAATCGAGGACTTACATTGCCTTTACTATGGATATGTGCTTCAGAATGACTATAATCCCTACATTCGTCTCGACGAAGAAGAGCAGGCCCGCGAAATCCTTAACCAGGACAAGGTGACTAAAAAAGATGCAGAAAAAGCGCTCAAACTGCTTAACAAAGCCGTTGAGAAAGCTCCGATGCATCTGCGCCTCTATATGTACCGCCACTTTGCCAACACCCTTGTCTATGGCGAAGATTCCAAGCAGGCTCACGACGACGCCTTCCGCTATGTGGCACTCATCAGCGCCATTGCAGCCTCGGGCGACGGCAGCGACTACGAGACGGCATTTCACGTCGCTGTGGTGGCTCATTCTTATAACTTTATGAACTATTTTGACCTTAGGCCCAAGAGCCAGTCACTGCAGCATAACGCTGGCCAACAGTTCGACGTTTTCCCACTCGAGGAGAACGAATACGACCTGGATGATCTCTACGTCAACGTAACACCCTGTCTGGCATATCTTTCCAAGCAGTTCGAATCGTCTGACAAGGACGAAGTCATAGATTATGGCCCCATCGACCATTTTGACATCCGCGTTGGCCGCAAGTTGACCATTAAGCTCGACAAGAAACGCAAGGGCGAATACAAGTTCCGCATCGTCAAGCTTGAGGAATACAACGACACTGTCAAGTTGACCGACACCGAAAAACTTTTTGTCGAGGACGGCGAACCGAATACCATCGTTTTCTATTGTGTCAATGGCAAGTGGCGCGACGACCGTTCCAATGTGCTGCTGGTGATGAAAAGCTATTGCAAAGAGATGCTTGCCTATGACACCTTTATCCGCCTTGACGGTAGCGCTGACTTCCAAAGCACCTCAAACAACGGTATCTTTCCCAGCGTTCTCGGCACCGAAATCTGGAACGATCCTGTCAATGCAATACGTATCAGCCGCTTGCGGCCAAACAAATAGAACATCTTGAAGATAATCTGCATAGCCCGCAATTATAGCGAACACGCCGCCGAAATGGGTGGTACAAGTTCCTGTGGAGCGCGTAGAGTTGATGGCGCGTCGCAGTATTGCCCATATTTTTTCCTCAAGCCCGACAGCGCGTTGCTGCTCAAAAACCAGCCGTTCTTCTATCCCGAGTTCAGTCAGCGTATCGAGTACGAGACCGAGCTGGTGGTGCGCATCGACAAGGTGGGCAAGAGCATCGAGGAACGTTTTGCACACAAATACTATAGCTCCGTGACACTCGGCATTGACTTCACAGCTCGCGACCTTCAGCAGCAGGCCAAACAGAAAGGTATGCCGTGGACACTCTCCAAAGGCTTTGACGGCTCTGCCGTGCTGGGCGATTTCATACCCCTGTCGGAGTTTGAAAACGACGTACAGAACCTCTCTTTCTCATTGACACGCAATGGCGAAGTGGTGCAACACGGCAACACACGCGATATGCTGTGCAGTGTCGACCGTATGATATCGTATATCTCCGATTTTATGCTGCTTCGAACTGGCGACCTTATATATACCGGCACCCCGGCCGGCGTGGGACCTGTCGCCATCGGTGACATCCTTGAGGGCACCCTCGAAGGCCGTCAAATCCTTACCTGCCGCATAAAATAGTGCATCTTCTTTAGGAAGAAGCCTGCGGGCGCAAAGTACACCTTACTTCTCCAGCGTGTATTCGAGGAACATCGTCTGGGTTATCTGTTCACCGGCGACGCGGAGGGTTATGGGCAGGAATGAGCTTACGCTGGGCTCGGCCTTGCGGTTGTCCATACGCAGATAGATGGTAAGGTCTTGTCCTGGCGTGAGTTTGCTGTAGCCAACCACCTTGACGTCGGGCGAGCCTACGCTGATGAAGTCGAGTGTCGTCTCGCTTATGGCTGTGTGCTGCAGGTGCACTTGTATGTCTGCGTATTCGCCTGTAAAGTAGGTGCCTATGTGCATTGCGCGGGTGGGCAGTCGCAGGCAGCTTATCAGGGTGCTGTCGTCCTCGAGATACTGGTAGTCAAGGATTTCTATGCGTCGCTCACGGGCTGCTTCCACGCTGTACACCGACTTGTTTGTCTGTCGCGGGTCGTTGCTGACACCCTTGTCGGCAAGAGTGCTACCGTGGGCTATCTCTCTGATTTGCAGAGAGCCGCCATTGGTGCCCATAAAGCGAGTGAGCACACCTTTCTGGTACTCCATAATCTGGTTGACTATCGATGCGATGCGACGCTTCGAGATAATCTGGTTGTAATCCGATGTATGTATAGGGCTGGCATAGCCTTCAACGGTCATTGAGATGCGGTGGCCGGCCTTGAGGTCGTCAAGCAAAAGGTCGAGGAACTGCTCGAAGCGCTCGCAGTTGTATTGAACCTCACCGTCGAAGAAGTAGTCAATTGCGCCGCAGATGGAGTCGTACTTCTCCTTGTCTGCGACCGAAGCGTGAGCCTTTTTGTACTCGCTGCGTTTGAACATATAAGTGTTGTACAGATGGAAATAGTTGACAGTCGTAGTGGCCAGCTTCGATTTCGGGTCGGGTTCGTCGTTGTGGAAGTAAAGCTTGATGGGCAGCAGGTTGTGTACAGCGCTCTTCTGAGCGATGGCCACAGGCTGTTCCACGATGCGTCTTGGTTGCTGTTTCTTTGCTGTCTTCCAGCTGTATATGTCGTTGCAGCAAGTGTTGTCGTTGATGAAGAACGAGCCTCTGCGGTTGGATGTGAGGTAACCAGAGCCAGGGATGTCGCTGTTAACCGTAAAGTACAGGTCGTTGGCGGGGCTGTTCAGAGTGCTGCCAAGATTGAATGGCTCTTCCCAACTATCGCGCATTCCCTTGGCACAGAACACATCATAGCCGCCGTAGCCCAGATGCCAGTCGGACGAGAAGTAAAGCTGTTGGCCGTTATTGTCGTAGAACGGTGTTATCTCGTTGCCCACCGTGTTCACCGGAGAGCCAAGGTTGATACTGTTGCCAGGTGTCTTTTCATCGCTTATGACAGAGTACCAGATATCCATTCCGCCAACTCCGCCGGGGCGGTCGGAAACAAAATACAGTATTGTCGTGCCGTCAGCCAGATAGCCCACTGTCGGCTGTGTCGACGTGTAGCCCGCAAGGTTGACGTCGCCGCCCACCTTCTTGGCCTTCTGCCACTTGCCTTTACTATAGTGCGACACATATATCTCGCAGGGGATGTTGGCGAAGTCGTCTGTCTGGCACAGCGTAAAGTAGATGTTGTTGTGCCGTGGGTCGAAGGCCACGTTGCACGAGTGCTTCTCCTTGTTGTTCAGGCCCCAGTTGTTGACGGTCGCCTCATTGGGGCTGTCGCCGCTGAAGTCGGCCTGGAAAATCTGCATCAGTACGAGGTCAGAAAAGACGGCATTCTTCGAGCCTGGCTTTGAAATCTCGCGCATCGAGGAGAAAAACAGCAGCGAGTCGCCCATCATCACAGCACCCGATTCGCTGTATTCGGTGTTGATGTTCTTGCTCTCGTGCTTCACCGTGAAGTTGGTCGGGGCTTCAACGCTGTCGAGCACCCATTGGCAGGCCCTTGCCTCCTGGCGTGCACGCTGCTCAAGCTGTTCGTTGATGGCGGTGCGCAGATACTTTTGATAGAACGTAAGCGCCGAGTCAGCGTAGCCGGCCATACGGTACATCGAGGCGAGGAAATACTCGGTGTGCGGATATATCGCCGCCGCCGACGAATTGTTTACTATGGTATAGTACTTGATAGCCTTGCTGTAGTTGTTTGCCAGTCGGTGCGACTCGGCAATCTTGTAGGCTATGTTCGGATCGTGCGACTTGCGGTACTCGTTGGCATACAGGTCAGCTGCGGTTTTGTAGTAGCCGAACTTGAAGGCTTCGTCGGCATCTGCTATCTGTGCCTTGACGCTGTTTCCGAGCGATGCAAATGTCACGATTGCGGCGAAGAAGAGAAGGTACTTATGTTTCATAATCTAATCTTATTTTGTTCTATATTAGGTGTTTGCATTTTGATTTAAATGATTGGGCACGGCATAGCCTTTCGGTTGACACGGTGGTTGCGGACGAGGCGATAGACGATATTCATCTCGAAAGAACCTATCGACCTTGATGCAGGCGTCAGCTTCGACAGGTTCGCGTCGTAGAGCAGGGCGAAGATGAACGAGTTGTACTCCAGCGAGAACTGCACCAGCGCCGCGTCGCGCCAACGATAGTGAAGCCCCGCGCCTATCGACACGTAGTGGTCCGACGACTCCGACAGGTAGTATTTCGTGTCGCATCCCACCATTGCCTCCATATACTTGTTCTGCACCGTCACGGTGGCCAGCGGCAGCAGACCCAGATTGCCTCCGTTGCGGTACTCGCAACGCGCGTAGACATTGAACTTGCGGTACAGCTTCTCGTCGCTCAGCCCAAGGTATGAGATATCGGGCTGGTTGAGGTTGCGTCCCGACAGGCCCAGCTTCAGGTAGAAGTCGTCGTTGGGCTGGTAGAACCACGCAATGCCCGCGCCGATGGTAAGGAACGTCGCCGAGTTCGACTGGATGTCGTCGCTGGGGTCCACCAGCTCGATATTGTCGGTCCTGAAACCCGCCTGTCCAAAGCCTGCTTCGGCGGCAACCGACAGGAAATTGTCGTTGCTGTTCGACAGAGCCTTGTAGTACGACAGTATGAAGTTGCCCGCCGTGGTGCCGTAGTTGAGCGTGCCTGCACGGTCGTTGTATATTATCGCCCCGATGCTGATGCCGTCGTGGTTGTAGCGACGCCTGACCACCGGAATCTCGGCGGTGGCGGCAATGGTCTGAAAGGCCTTCGACACCGACGCCCACTGGTTGCGGTAGGAGAGGCCGAAACGTCCTGCCCCGTCGAAGAAACCTGAGTAAGCTGGATTGAGCAGTATCGGGTTGAAATCGGTCTGCGAAAAGTGGATGTCCTGCGAGCGGAGAGGCGATGACAGGAAGCAGAAAACGACGAATGCCGCCACCGTCAGGGTGCGCCAGGTATTCACCGTTTTTCTTGTTCCGTTTTTCGTTTTCATCTCTCATCTCTCGATTGGTTCACGATTTATATTCCACTATTCGCTTGTCATTGTTCGCTTTATCTCTTCAAAAACCTATCTCGTGTATGGCGGCAGTGCTATGTCGGCAAAGTCGCCTTGCAGGTACTTGAAGTAGCCGGCAATGCCAACCATCGCGGCGTTGTCGGTGCAGAACTGCAGCGGCGGCAGGTACACCTTCCAGTGGTGTTTCTCGCCCATACGCTGCAGCGATTCGCGCAGGTAGGAGTTGGCCGACACGCCGCCGGCAATGGCCACCTGGCCTATGTGGTTGCGCAGCGCTGCCTTTTCGAGTTTCTTCAGCAGAAAGTCCATTATGCACTTCTGTATCGATGCGCAGAGGTCTTCTTTGTGTTTCTCAATGAATTGCGGGTCTTCCTGCAGGCGGTCGCGCAGGAAATAGAGGAACGACGTCTTGATGCCGCTGAAGCTGTAGTCCAGCCCCGCTATGTTGGGCGTAGCGAAATGGAAGGCGTCGGCGTTGCCGCTCTTCGCAAGTTTGTCGATGACGGGTCCGCCCGGATATGGCAGGTCCATAATCTTGGCGGCCTTGTCGACGGCTTCGCCCGCAGCGTCGTCGATGGTCTGGCCCAGCAGTTCCATCTCCAAGTGGCTGCGCAACAGCAGTATCTGCGTGTGTCCGCCGCTCACCAGCAGGCACAGCAGCGGGAACCGCGGCGGCGTGTAGGTGTCGTCGCGCTTGATGAAGTGGGCCAGTATGTGGGCTTGCAGGTGGTTGACCTCAATCAGCGGAATCTGCAGTGCCTGTGCAAAGCTTTTGGCAAACGACACGCCTACCAGCAGCGAGCCGAGCAGTCCGGGGCCGCGCGTGAAGGCCACGGCGTCGATGTCGCCGCGTTCTATGCCGGCGTTGTGGAGCGCAGCGTCCACTACGGGCACTATATTCTGTTGGTGGGCTCGCGATGCCAGTTCGGGCACCACGCCACCGTATTGTTCGTGCACCTTCTGCGAGGCAATGACGTTCGACAGCAATCGGTCGTCGCGCAGAACGGCAGCCGAAGTGTCGTCGCAAGAGGATTCTATGGCAAGTATGTTTGGCATATTCTGAGTGCGTTATGAGTTGTGCAGGTATATATCTTTGGCGTTGCAAAATTACACAATTTTTTTGAGAACGGCGTTTTTTGCACCAAAAAATATCGCCCAGATTCCGTATTGCCGAAGCCTTCCCAAATGGTGTGTTCTGAAGTTGCTGATTGTCCGTTATTTATAAGTGCCTGCTCCGTTCGTTGTCCAGTCGTTG
>JAEEGG010014897.1_pt1 | contig 16393 bp, 13 predicted proteins | sample 9134161 | NCBI WGS metagenome assembly JAEEGG01 (sample SAMN16246543, study PRJNA631951) | gut metagenome | biome: gut microbiome; feature: rumen; material: CR-attached | host: Bos | place: Iran: Karaj | collected 2018-10
CGGCTTCTTCTATCTGGCTGAGTTCCTGAACCTCTTCATCATCTCCGGCATCGCCGCTACGGTGTTCCTCGGTGGATGGGCTCCCTTGAACATAGGTATCGATGCCTTTGATACTGTGATGAACTACATCCCTGGCATCGTGTGGTTCATGGCCAAAGCCTTCGGTGTTGTTTGGCTGCTGATGTGGGTGAAGTGGACCTTCCCCCGTCTGCGTATCGACCAGATTCTGAAGCTGGAGTGGAAGTACCTCATGCCGATGGGACTCATCAACCTGGTTCTGATGACCGTATGTGTGGCCTTAGGCCTTTATATTAAGTAAGTTTCATAAGACCTATAGGACTCATAAGACCCATAAGACTTATATTAAAAAATGGAAAAAGAACAATCATATTTCGGAGAACTCGGACACGGCATTAAGACATTGGCTGTGGGCATGAAGACCACCTGGAAGGAATACTTCAAGGACTTCTTCACCAACAAGTCAACTGAGCAGTACCCCGAGAACCGCAAGACCACACTTCACGTGGCTAAGCGCCACCGTGGCCGTCTCGTCTTCACTCGCGACGAGAACGGTGCCTATAAGTGTACGGCTTGCACATTGTGCGAAAAGGCATGTCCGAACGGCACCATCAAGATTACCAGTCACATGGCCGAAGACCCTGAGACGGGAAAGAAGAAGAAGGTGCTCGACGACTATCAGTACGACCTTGGCGACTGCATGTTCTGCCAGCTCTGTACCAATGCCTGCAACTTCGGCGCAATTGAGTTTACCAACGATTTCGAGAATGCGGTGTTCGACCGCTCGAAGCTCGTGCTTCACCTCGACAAAGAGCAGTACAAAGGTGGCTCGCTGCCCAATCTGCTGGATGGTGGTGCCGAGTGGGAAGTCGGAAAGTTCAACACCAAAACGAAGTAAACGACTATGGCAAATATAATAATGTTTTGCATCCTCGCCGTCGTCATTCTGGGCTCTGCCTTACTGTGCGTGACGACTACGCGAATCATGCGAGCCGCAACATTCATGTTGTTCGTGCTCTTTGGCGTGGCAGGTGTTTATTTCCTGCTCGACTATACGTTCCTGGGCGCAGCTCAGATCAGCGTCTATGCCGGTGGCGTGACGATGATCTACGTCTTCGCCATTCAGCTTGTTTCGAAGCGCACCCTGCAGGGTATGGTAGAGAAAATCAAGACCAGCCGCATCATTGGCAATGGCTTGGTGGTGCTCGTTGGCCTTGTGACGGTCTGCCTCATTCTGATGAAGGCTGGCTTCGTGTCTAATTTCGATGCTGTGGCTGATGCCGAAGTATCCATGAAGGAAATAGGCTTCGCCCTGGTAGGCTCAGAGAAGTATCAGTATGTATTGCCCTTCGAGTTCATTTCGGTGTTCTTGTTGGCTTGCATCATTGGTGGTTTGGTTGTTGCAAGAAAGGATCAAGAATTAGAGAAATAAAGAATTATGGTACCTGTAGAATGTTATTTCGTGCTCAGTGCACTCTTGTTCTTCATCGGAGTCTATGGCTTCGTGACCCGTCGCAACCTGATTGCCATGCTCATCTCTGTCGAGCTGGTGCTCAATGCCGTCGATATCAACTTCGCTGCTATCAACCGCCTGCTTTATCCTAACGGCATGGAAGGCATGTTCATGACCCTCTTCGTCATTGGTGTGGCAGCAGCTGAGAGCGCTGTGGCTATCGCAATTATCATCAATGTATATCGCAACTTCAAGAGCGATAATGTAGATAGTATTACTAACATGAAAGGATAAAACGCTATGATCTACGAATTATCTTATTTGATTCTCCTTCTGCCGCTTCTGTCCTTCCTCGTGTTGGGACTGGCAGGCATGAAGATGCAGCATAAGACCGCTGGACTCATCGGCACATGCTCGCTGGCACTCGTCACCATTCTGTCGTACTGGACGGCTTTTGAATATTTCACAGCCGACCGCGTGAACGGAATCTTCCAGACGATTGTGCCTTACAACTTCACGTGGTTGCCTCTGGGCAACTTGCACTTCGACATGGGTATCTTGCTCGACCCCATCTCGGTGATGATGCTGATTGTCATCTCCACGGTGTCGCTCATGGTACACATCTACTCATTCGGCTATATGCACGGTGAGAAGGGCTTCCAGCGCTACTATGCTTTCCTGAGCCTCTTCACCATGTCAATGCTGGGACTGGTGCTGGCCACTAACATCTTCCAGATGTACATGTTCTGGGAGCTTGTGGGTGTTTCTTCTTATCTGCTCATCGGTTTCTACTATCCGTTGAAGCCTGCTATTGCAGCCAGTAAGAAGGCCTTCATCGTGACTCGCTTTGCCGATATGTTCTTCCTTGTGGGTATCCTGACTTTCGGCTACTTCACTGATTCGTTCAGCTTCTCGTTTGCTGGCGACATCGTGATGGGGCAGGGCACCACTCCCTTCATCGAGGGCAATGCCGCCAAGGCTGTTGCTGCCGGTGCTTGCATACTGCCCACCGCTCTGGTGCTGATGTTCATTGGTGGTGCCGGTAAGTCGGCTATGTTCCCCTTGCACATCTGGCTGCCCGATGCTATGGAAGGTCCTACGCCTGTGTCTGCCCTGATCCACGCAGCTACGATGGTGGTAGCTGGTGTGTTCCAGATTGCCCGTATGTTCCCCCTGTGGATTCAGTATGCACCCGAGGCCATGTCCATTGTGGTATGGGTGGGTGTCTTCACAGCCTTCTATGCAGCAGCCGTTGCTTGTGCTCAGAGCGACATCAAGCGTGTGCTGGCCTTCTCTACCATCTCGCAGATTGCATTTATGATGGTGGCTCTTGGCGTCAGCCTTCCCGGGCATCACGGCGCTCTGCTCGACAACCACGCTCAGCTGGGCTATATGGCTGGCATGTTCCACCTGTTCACCCACGCTATGTTCAAGGCTTGCCTGTTCCTCGGAGCCGGTTGTATTATCCATGCCGTTCACTCTAACGAGATGGCCGTAATGGGAGGCCTGCGCAAGTACATGCCTATCACGAACATCACGTTCCTCATCAGCTGTCTGGCCATTTCGGGCATTCCTTTCTTCTCGGGCTTCAGCTCGAAAGATGAAATCATCACCGCCTGCTTTGCCTACAGCCCTGTGGTAGGTTGGATCATGACGGGCATTGCCGCCATGACTGCCTTCTACATGTTCCGTCTGTACTACGGCATCTTCTGGGGTACGGAGAATGTGGAGGCTCACAAGCACCACACGCCCCATGAGGCTCCGCTGACGATGACCTTCCCGCTCATCTTCCTGTCGGTGGTCACTCTTGGCGTGGGTATCTATACTACGCTGGCTGGCTTCCTGGATTGGGGCGGCTCGTTCGGTTCGTTCGTGTCGGCCAGTGGCCAGGACTACACCATCCACTTCGACATTCAGATTGCAGCCACCTCAACTGTCATCGCCTTTCTGAGCATCTGTCTTGCCACCTATATATATAAAGGTGAGAGTCAGCCCATCGCCGACCGTCTCTACAAGACGTTCCCGAAGCTGCACCGTGCAGCCTACAAGCGTTTCTATCAGGACGAGATTTGGCAGTACGTGACGCATAAGATTATCTTCCGCTGCGTCTCTACGCCTATCGCATGGTTCGATCGTCACGTTGTAGATGGTACGTTCAACTTCCTGGCATGGGGAGCCAACGAGGCAGGAGAGTCTCTCCGTCCCTGGCAGAGTGGCGATGTGCGCCAGTATGCTGTATGGTTCCTCACTGGTAGTGTAGCATTAACATTAATCCTATTATGTCTATAGGCCCTGTAAGACCTATAAGACCTATAAGACTTATACGACTATGAATATATTATCATTATTCGTTTTAATCCCCGCCCTGATGCTTTTGGGATTGTGGATAGCCCGCAACCTCAATCAGGTGCGTGGCGTGATGGTGGCCGGCTCGTCTTGCTTGCTGGCGCTCTCCATCTGGCTTTGTTACTATTATGTAACCAATCATGATAATGCCGCAGCATGGGATAATGGCATGATGCTCACCGCCTCTACACCTTGGTTCAAGGCGCTCAACATCAACTATGCCGTTGGTGTTGACGGCATCTCTGTGGTGATGTTGCTCCTGTCGAGCATTATTGTCTTCACCGGTACTTTTGCCTCATGGCAGCTGAAGCCCATGACCAAGGAGTACTTCCTCTGGTTCACCTTGCTCAGCACGGGTGTGTTCGGCTTCTTCATCTGCGTTGACATGTTCACTATGTTCATGTTCTATGAGGTGGCCCTGATACCTATGTATCTGCTGATTGGTGTATGGGGCTCTGGCAAGAAAGAGTATGCTGCCATGAAGCTCACCCTGATGCTGATGGGTGGATCGGCTCTGCTCATTCTCGGCATCCTCGGCATCTATTACTTCAATGGCGAGTACAGTGGTGTGTTCACAATGAACGTGAATGAGATTGCGAAGACCTCTCACCTCATTCCTACCGACATCCAGTGTGCTTTCTTCCCCTTCATCTTCATCGGCTTCGGTGTGCTGGGCGCTCTGTTCCCCTTCCACACATGGTCTCCCGACGGTCACGCTTCTGCGCCTACCGCTGTGTCCATGCTCCATGCCGGTGTGCTGATGAAACTTGGTGGCTATGGTTGCTTCCGTGTGGCTATGTACCTGTTGCCTGAGGCTGCTCAGCAGCTCTCATGGGTGTTCCTCATCCTCACCACCATCTCAGTGGTCTATGGTGCCCTGTCGGCTTGTGTACAGACCGACCTGAAGTATATCAATGCCTACTCGTCGGTGTCTCACTGTGGTTTGGTGCTCTTCGCCCTGCTGATGATGAGCCAGACGGCTGTGACGGGTGCCATCCTGCAGATGCTGTCTCACGGATTGATGACCGCTCTCTTCTTCGCCCTCATTGGTATGATCTACGGTCGCACACACACACGTGACATTCGCGAGCTGGCTGGTCTGATGAAGATTATGCCGTTCCTGGCCGTGGGCTATGTGATAGCCGGTCTGGCCAACCTCGGTCTGCCTGGCTTCTCAGGCTTCATTGCCGAGATGACCATCTTCGTAGGTTCGTTTGGTGCTCATCCTCTGGCAGGCGACCCCAATGCTTCGTTCCGTATGGTGGCCACCATCATCGCCTGTATGTCGATTGTCGTAACGGCAGTCTATATCCTGCGCGTTGTGGGTAAGATTCTGTATGGCGAAGTGGAGAACAAACACTTCCTCGAGCTTACCGATGCTACATGGGACGAGCGTGTCGCCGTCATCTGCCTCATCTTCTGTGTGGCAGGTCTTGGTTGTGCTCCGTTCTTCTTCAGCAACATGATTTCGCCGAGTGCAGGAACTATTCTTCAATCAATTGGAGTAATGTAAGTGGAATCGTAATAACGTAATATCGTAATAACGTAATAACGAAATACATTATGAATTATTCTCAATTCTTAAATATGATGCCTGAGGCATTCCTTGTTCTCTGGCTTGTAGTGGTCTTCGTGGCAGACTTCTGTCTGATGAAGGATGAGCAGAAGACCAGGAAACTGGGATTGATCACTATGGGAGCCCTCATCTGTCAGACCTGCCTGCTGTTTGGCTGTCAGGAACCTCAGACGGCTTTCGGCGGTATCTATGTCACCTCGCAGATGGTGAATGTGATGAAGATAATTCTCACCGCAGGTACGCTCATCGTGGTCATTATGTCGCACACGTGGTTGGAGACCAACAAGAAGCTCTCTGGCGAGTTCTTCATGCTGGTTCTCTCTACGCTTCTCGGCATGTACATGATGATGTCCAGCGGATCGTTCCTCATGTTCTTCCTCGGTCTTGAAATGGCTTCTGTGCCTATGGCTTGCATGGTGGCTTTCGACAAGAACCGTAAGAACTCGGCTGAGGGTGCGGCCAAGTATATCCTCGTGGCCACGTTCTCCAGTGGCGTGATGCTCTTCGGCATCTCGTTCATCTATGCCGCTACGGGTAGTCTTTACTTTGACAATGTGACTGCTGCTCTGACGGAGTCGCCCCTGACCATCATGGGTCTCGTGTTCTTCTTCAGCGGACTTGGCTTCAAGATTTCTCTCGTGCCCTTCCACTTTTGGACAGCCGACACCTATCAGGGCGCTCCCACACCTGTCACAGGTTATCTGAGCGTGGTGTCTAAAGGTGCTGCAGCTCTCACGCTGTGCATCATCCTCACCAAGGTGTTCGGTTCGATGGTCGATGTGTGGAACCCGATGCTTTGGATTGTCATCGTGCTCTCCATTACCGTGGCCAACCTCTTTGCCATCCGTCAGTCGGAGTTGAAGCGCTTCATGGCCTTCTCCTCTATCTCACAGGCTGGCTACATCATGCTGGCTGTGATAGGTGCCGACCCACAGGCTGGAGCAACAGCTCTTACGTTCTACGTGCTGGTCTATGTGGCTGCCAACATGGCTGTCTTCACCGTGATTAGTGCAGTTGAGCACAACGGTGGCTCTACTCAGATGTCAGCTTACAACGGTCTCTATCAGACCAATCCGAAGCTGGCTTTGCTCATGACTTTGGCTCTGTTCTCTCTGGCAGGCATTCCCCCGTTCGCAGGCATGTTCTCGAAGTTCTTCGTGTTCCTTGCCGCTGTTCGTGGTCATGAGATAGCTCCGTTCTGGCCATATTTCGTGGTGCTCATCGCTTTGGTTAATACAGTCATCAGTCTTTACTACTATCTGCTGATTGTGAAGGCCATGTACATCACGAAGGAGGACAGTCCTCTGCCCACTTTCACAATGGACGGAACCACCAAGCTTTCCCTCGCACTCTGTACCGCAGGCATCTGTCTCCTTGGCATTGTCTCGTGTGTCTATGAGTGGATTGCTGCCGCAGCATTGTAAAGGTTAACAATTAACCCCTCAACAGAAATAATCCCTGAAACGTCGATGTTTTGGGGATTATTTCATTATCTATATATGGATAAAGAATGAAGCGTGATCTTGCCTAAAACGTAGCGCCATCTAATCTATATCATGACATGAAGTAACCTAAATCGTGAGATGATCTATTCTAAATCATAACGTGATCTATTCTAAATCATAACGTGATTTGACCTAAATGGTAACATGAGCTGAACTAAACTGCAACGTGACTGATTCTGAAACAGGAAACACTTATATTACACTATACGAAAGAAGTTTTAAAAACATCTGTTTCATCTGTTTCCGTCTGCAACAGCCAATGTGTCAAGTGGTTATAGGTGAAGCAGATGGTGTAGGATGTGTTTTCATCTGTTTCCAGGTGATTCCTGCCCTGCTGTTCAATCCAGGGTCTCAGCTCGAAAGAGCAGAGCTGGTGAATGATTTCAGCAATAAAGTGTTCACTTCCGACTCCTTTGTCATGGAGTTTGGCTTTACCTCCTTGCAGGCCCTGGGTGTTCTGCTTTCCAGCATGGGCATGGCCGAACTGGCCCTTTCGCCGTTGCATCGTTCGGAGTCGCCCTTTGCGCGTGCTGAGTATTTGCGGCTGACGGCATTAGGCCGTTTCGCCTTGGGAGTCGTTTCTGAATATGAACCGCCCCAGATAGAGCAACAAGCCTATTTTGAACTCGACCCTGAGCGGCTCATCATCCGTTCGCTTGTAGAGCCTAATCCATACGCCCAGTTGCTGAAGGATACCTCTTTGCCTATTTCGAAGAACCGTTATGAAACATCGGCCAGTAGCTTTTTGGCCAACTGCAAAAGCCGTGAGGACGTGGAAAACAAGATTTCCGTCTTCCGACAGTTCAACAGTAGCGAGCTGCCGCCACTCTGGAAACAGTTCTTCGACATGCTCCTGAAGCGGTGCAGTCCATTGAAGCCAGACTCGTCTTCTTATAAGCATTACCGCCTCTCGCCCGATCATATCGACCTTATCCGGCTGATTACTACCGACGAGCAGTTGCGCCAGCTTGTAATTCGTGCTGAGGGCTATCTCATTCTGATTCGTCATGAGAACGTCCGCCGGTTCGAAGAACTGCTGAAAAAGCATGGCTATCTGTTGTAGCGTTATGATGATTAACGTTTTTTTATGCAAAAAAGCGCTAAAACGCCTTGATTTGTGATTTTTGTATTTTATATTAAGCGATTCTTCTTGATATTTCCACAAATAATTCTTAACTTTGCACCACCGAATTGATGGACTTATAAATAAAGATGACAAATAGACGTCTTCTACATCTGATTGTAGCAACCTTTGTTGCTGTCCTGTCTTTCATGTCATGTACTGAGCAACAACAGGCGGGGGGAGATAGCCATACTGCCGACAGCCTACTGAATGCTGCTTACGAGTTGCGCGACTATCAAAGCCTGTTGGTCTTGGTAGATGAGTTGGATTCGTTAGGCTCTATTACCCAGATGAAGTCTTCTTATTGGAGAGGCTATGCTTATTCTCGCCTTCGTCAGCTTCGATTAGCCGAAGTAGCCTGGAAAGAGGCTGTCTCGCTACCCGTACAGACAGATGAGGATTTGAGCTATTATGCCAAGTCGGCAAACAGGTTGGCTGGTCTCCTTTATATCAAAATGGACTATGAGAAAACGATGCAGGTTGCCATTCCTGCCATTGAACTGCTGGATAAGAAAGGCCTTAACCTAAATTCGGATTATGCTAATCTACAGACGTTTATAGGCAATTGCCAGTTGAAGATGGGGCATCCGGAAGAAGCAGCAATAAGTTATGAGCAAGCCTATCAGCACTTTCAGAAAATCATAGCCGCCAGCGATGCGCTTTCAGATTACACCAGTTCGGTGGTTTGTGCCATCACGATAACCGATACTTATCTTACGTCTGGCTATTATCATGAAGCTTATGAATGGACTGAGCGTTTGAATGATGTGTTGACCCAATACAAGGAGCATCCGCATGCCGCAGCTAGTTTTGTTGACAAGCAATATGCCCGTCTGAACTTCTATAAGGCTTGCTGTCTGGAGGGGCTGGGTAAGAAGAAAGAGGCTGAACGAGCTTATAATGAAGCACTTACCACCGACTACGCAAAAACCGACGATGGCAAGATGGAGGCAACAAGCTATCTGATTGTGGCCGAACGTTGGAGCGAGGCTGCCGACAAGCTTGCAGTTCTTGATCAGCAGATGGAACATTATGACGTGAAGCTCACACTCGACAATATTCAGACTTACATCTTGCCTAAGTTCAGAGCCAATTTGGGAGCTAACCGTATCGATACCGTCATGGCCATGGGATTGAAATTGTGCAATGCCCTTGACACGGCTATTTTGCTGGAGAAACAGGATGCCTCCCTGGAGCTGGCAACCATCTATAATATTCAGCAGAAAGAGACACAAATCATTGAGCAGCGCGAGGCTTTGTCGCGCCAACGCTTCATTGCAACTATTGTGGCGTTCTTCATCGTAGTTATGGGCTTTGTGCTGATTATCTATTTCCGTCATCAGTCTGCTTCACGATTGGAACGTGCTTTCAGCCAGTTGGAAATAGCTAATGCTAAGGCTGAGGAATCTTCGCGTATGAAGACCAACTTCATTAAGCAGATTTCTCATGAGATACGAACTCCGCTCAACATCCTTTCTGGTTTCACTCAGGTGATTACTACACCTGGTCTTAAACTTGACGAGGCGACGAGTCAGGATGTCAATCAAAAGATTATTGAGAATACCAACCGAATCACAGGACTCGTCAACAAAATGTTGGAGCTTTCCGATGTGAGTTCCCGTACGGTTATTGAGCGAAACGATACGGTTTCTGCTTTACAGATAGCTGCGCAGGCAGCAGAGGAGAGCGGCATTTCGTCTTCTACCGATATTCATTTCGACATCAGCTATCCCAATGAAGCCGAAACAATGATGCTTACCACCAACCTTCAACAGGCAACACGCGCACTATCGCTCCTGCTGGACAATGCTATGAAGTTTACGCAGAAAGGCGGAGTAGTGTTGCATCTCGATAGAACCGACGGACTGGCTGTGTTCAGCGTATCAGATACTGGAATAGGTATACCTAAGGAGGAGTCTGAACACATTTTTGAAGAGTTTGTACAGTTGGATGACTACTATGAGGGTACGGGCATCGGCCTTACTGTAGCTCGTTCTATTGCTAATCGTTTGGGGGGCAACATTGTGCTCGATACCGAATATAATGCTGCTGTTGAACCCGCCTTTGCCCAAATGGAGACTGCAGGCAGCGGCTCACGCTTCGTGATGACGCTTCCGCTTTCCAACGATACGAATGTCTGATTTTTTACAAAAAATGTAATCAATAACTATGAAGTATTTTATTAGATACATAATGTGTGTAATCGCCTTGAATTGCGGCATAGAGCAAGCCTTCTCACAAAATGGCAAATGGCGTGAAGAACACAAGGTGAAAAAGAAAGAGACCATCTACAGTATCTGTAGAACCTATGAAATTACAATTGATGAGTTGAAAACAGCCAATCCACAGATGGCTAATCCTGACTTTCAACTGAAGAAAGGCGATGTACTGTACATACCATATTCTACTCAAAAAACACTTAGCGGACCTGCAAAGAGCGTTATACCATCTGAGGTAAAGATGACTCAAGCAATCAAAGCTGACCGCGATGTGAGAAAACGCCCCATCAGGCTGGGTGTGATGTTGCCGCTACACAATGTGAATGGTGATGGGCGTCGTATGCTGGAATACTATCGTGGTGTGCTGATGGCTTGCGACAGTTTGAAGCTACTGGGCATCTCAACAGATATATATGCGTGGAATCTAGCTGAGGACAGCAATGTGAGCGATGTACTTGCTGACCCCAATGCAGCAAGTTGTGATCTCATTATCGGTCCGCTTTATTCCAAGCAAGTGCCTGAACTGTCGAAGTTTGTAGAAAAGAATGACATTCGGCTGTTGATTCCTTTCTCTATTAATGCTCCCGACCTCTACACCAATCACAACATCTTTCAGGTCTATCAGAGCCCTAATGCGTTGAATGATGCCACGGCCCGTCGCTTCTGCGATTGGTTCAAGGACTATCATCCCGTGATCATCGACTGTTCTGATACTACGAGCACTAAGGGCGCTTTCACATCTGCCTTGCGCCGTATGCTTGAACAGAGAGGCGTCAAGTACAGTATCACCAATTTGAAGCAATCTTCTGATGCATCCTTCATGCAATCGTTCGATGTAAATAAGAAGAACGTTGTGGTGCTCAATACAGCCCGTTCACCAGAGTTGAATGCCACTTTTGGCAGACTGAGTGCCGTTTCTTCATCAAATCCCGACATTCACATTGCTATGTTCGGCTATACGGAATGGATGATGTATGCTACTCATCAGCTGGAGAACTTCCACAAGTATAATGTGTATCTGCCTGCTCCGTTCTTTACGAACACGCTCTCGTCGGCTACTGAGCGTTTGCAGCAGAAGTATCGCTGGAACTTCCATCAGGACATGATGAACTCGCTGCCTCGTTTTGCTCTTACTGGCTTCGACCATGCCTACTTCTTCTTGCAGGGACTGCACCAGTATGGCAAGACGTTCGACGGTGCTGCTGGCAAACTCAACATCTCTCCCGTTCAGACTCCATTGAAGTTCGAACGTGTGGGCAATGGCGGATTGCAGAATCGTGCCTATATGTTCGTGCACTATATGCCAGAACACAAGATTGAGGCCGTGAACTATTAATCAAGTGCTACAGGTAAGACTACTAAGCAAAGCATGAAACGAATACTCCTCATTCTGACCCTCATCACTCTCTCGCTGGCGGGTAGAGCCCAGATAGGCGACTATCGTAGTGAATTGGCGGTGGGTGGTGGTGCTGGCTATGTGTTCAGTAACATCGGGTTTTTGCCTGAAGTCCCACAAAGCATGCATCAAGGACTGTTTGGAGGACTGGCCGTGCGGTACACTTGCGAGAAGTATTTCAGTTCTATTTGTGCGCTAACAGCCGAAGTTAACTTTGCTCAGTTAGGTTGGAAAGAGAATATTTTGGATCGTGACGACCAACCCGTCATCAATTCACTTACGAACCAGCCTGAGGAATATGAGCGCACCATCAACTATATTCAAATACCCGTCTTTGCCCGTTTGGGGTGGGGACGTGAACGTAAGGGAGTCCAGTTCTTTGTTCAGGCAGGTCCTCAGTTTGGTGTCTGTATAGGTGAGCAGACGAAGACAAATTTCGAGTTGCGCTACAGGAGCGCAAAACGTGTGTCACAGGTTGTGGCTCAGGACACTATGTCGGTGGAGCGCAATTTCGATTATGGCATTACCGCAGGCTTAGGACTCGAATTCTCTCATCCCAAAGTGGGACATTTTATGTTGGAGGGTCGTTATTACTATGGACTGGGCGACATCTATCGCAATTCTAAGCGTGACTACTTCGGACGCTCCAACTTTGCCAATATAGTTGTAAAGCTAACCTATCTATTTGACATACAGAAAACAGATAATCCTAAAATTAAATAAAAATTATGTTTGAGAATCAGCCTAAAGGTCTTTATGCATTAGCATTGGCCAACACCGGCGAGCGATTTGGTTATTACACCATGCTGGCCGTCTTTGCTTTGTTTTTAAGAGCAAACTATGGACTCGCACCTGCTACTGCAGGTATTATCTACAGTTCGTTCTTGATGTTTGTCTATTTCTTCCCGTTGTTTGGTGGTATGCTGGCCGATAAGTTCGGTTTCGGCAAAATGGTTACTACGGGTATTGTTATCATGTTTGCAGGCTATCTGCTTCTCTCCGTACCTCTTGGAGGTGACCGCTTTGCCCTCATCGTGATGCTGGCAGCCCTCATCTCTATCGGATTTGGTACAGGACTATTTAAAGGCAATCTACAGGTGATGGTGGGTGACCTGTACAACGATCCACAATATGCTGATAAGCGTGACTCAGGCTTCTCCATCTTCTATATGGCAATCAACATCGGCGCATTGTTTGCTCCTACGGCTGCTATTCGCATCATGGAGTGGGCTCAGCAGTCACTCGGAGTCAGCGAGAATGATAGCTACCATTTCGCTTTCGCGGTAGCTTGTGCTTCACTCATTATTTCAATTGCTATTTATTATGCTTTCCGTAGTACATTCCGTCATGTTGAGGGAGGCAAGAAAAAAGAAGGGGCGGCTGCCGTCATTGACGATCTTACCCCTGAGCAAACTAAGGAACGCCTTGTTGCCCTTGGGCTTGTGTTTGCTGTGGTTGCTTTCTTCTGGATGTCGTTCCATCAGAACGGACTCTCGCTTACCTATTTTGCAAATGAGTTTACTGAGACAAGTGCCAACGGTATTAAGGCGATGGCTTTCAATGTTTGGAATCTTGTTGCTGTTATTTTCATGGTTTATGCTTCATTCTCCCTTTTTCAGGGAAAGACGCTTCGCAATCGCGTGGTATCTGTTATCGTGATTCTCTTTGCTCTCGGATTCCTTGCATATAATTATGGCGTACTTGATGGAGATGTTGAGGTCAAGGCTCCTATCTTCCAGCAGTTCAATCCTTTCTATGTCGTGGCTCTTACACCCGTTTCTCTTGCTATTTTTGGCTGGCTTGCTGCCCGAAATAAAGAGCCCAAGGCTCCCCGAAAGATTGCATACGGTATGATTGTGGCTGCTGTTGCCTTTTGCCTGATGCTCTATGCTTCGCTGACACTTCCATCACCCAATGAGCAAGCTGCTCTTGGCGATGCCGCTCCGCGCGTATCATCCTACTGGCTTATCCTTACCTATCTTATTCTTACCTTTGGTGAGCTACTGCTTTCACCGATGGGCATCTCTTTCGTATCGAAGGTAGCGCCTCCCAAATATAAAGGTGCCTGCATGGGTGGATGGTTCGTTTCTACCGCAATTGGTAATCAATTGGTGATGGTGGGTGGCATCTTGTGGGGAGATCTGCCTTTATGGACTGTTTGGGCCGTGTTTGCAGCATTGTGCTTGCTGGCTGCACTCTTCATGTTCTCTATCATGAAGCGATTGGAGAAAGTTTGTTAGCATGTCAACTGCTAAGCAATTAATAACAAATGGCCAATGAGAATTATTCTCCAATAAGACAGATTGTTCTACTGTTTATCATTTGTCATTTATCATTTACATGTGTTGTAGCGCAGACGCTCACTTTCGTAGAGCTCAACTGCGAGAACATGTTCGACACCCGTCACGACTCCCTCAAGCAGGACTTTGAATTTCTGCCTGAGGGAGCTCGTTATTGGAGCCACACGAAGTATTGGCAAAAGCTGAATCGCATAGGACAGGAAATCCTCTCCTGTTCTGTTGATTTGCCCGACTTAGTGGCGCTTTGTGAAGTGGAGAACGATACTGTGCTACATGATCTTACCAGACGTTCGCTGTTGCGAAATGCCGGATATGAATATCTGATGACTGAGTCGCCTGACTTGCGCGGCATCGATGTGGCTTTGCTCTATCAGCCATCATCGTTTCTGCCCCTTTGCTACGATTATATTGAGGTACCGTTGCTGAAGGGTATGCGTCCTACACGTGATATACTATATGTAAAAGGGATCGCTTGGGCCATCGACACGCTTCACATTTTTATTGTTCATGCTCCGAGCCGATATGGAGGCGAACGGCGCACGCGACCTTTCCGAATGCAAGTGGTGAAGACATTGGAACGGGCTGTTGAATCAGTTGGCGAGGCAAATGTTCTTGTAGCGGGTGACTTCAATGACTATGCTGATAGTCCTACGCTGGTATGGTTAGAAGAGCAGGCACTTGTCAACGTGTCAAAGAATCTGAAAGGGCGAAATGGTGTAGGAGGTACCTATCGCTATCGTGGTGAATGGCGCTCCATTGATCATGTGCTCCTCTCACCAAGCATGACTGCTCACATAGATACAGCTTATATTAACGATGCCCGTTTCTTATTGGAGGAAGATGTTCAGAACGGCAACTACAAACCGCGAAGAACCTTTAATGGATATCATTATCTGCGAGGTGGGTTTAGTGATCATTTGCCTTTGGTCGTTCGCTTCAAGAGGAAAAAGCAGCAAATAAAGTGGAAGTGATTCTGATTATTTCAAAAAATGTTATATCTTTGCAGCATGATAGATAATACGCTAAACATCTACTTGGACGAAATTGGCCGCGAGTCGTTGCTTTCTGAAGAAGAGGAGCACCGTTTATCGGCTCGCATCAAGGCTGGAGATGAACGTGCTTTGAACAAGCTGATTCAGGCTAATCTCCGTTTTGTTGTAACGATTGCACGTAGCTATCAGGGGAAAGGTCTGACGATGGATGATCTTGTGAGCGAAGGTAATATCGGGTTGATGAAAGCAGCTGCAAAATACGACAGCGAACGTGGTTTGCGGTTTGTTAATTATGCTGTAGTCTTCATTCGTCAGCAGATAGAGAAAGCCTTGAAGCAGGAAAGTGCCGAGCTGCGCGTGGAGAATGCGAAGGATGGTCTGTCGCGTTCAGTCGATGCCCCGTTGGGGAACAGGGCAAACATGAGTCTGCTCTCTGTTTTGTCAGATGTAAACTCTCCCTTGGCCGACGTGCGAGTGTATGATGCCGCCATTGCCGATGCCGTGGAGTATGCCCTCCATTCGCTTAGCGAGCGTGAGCATCAAGTGATTACGGCCTATTACGGCATAGAGCAGGAACATCTTACGATGGCCGAGATAGCCGATGACATGCACTTGAAGAGGGAGCGCGTGCGCCAAATCCGCAATCGAGCCGTGCGCCGTTTGCGCAAGGCTTATAAGAATCGTCTGTCCGAGCTTCGGTGAAGCCTTTCAGAAGTTCTTCCTTTTTTTATAGCTTTACTTTCTTCTTGGCAATTTTGCTCTCGTTGTGTATGCGGTTGAGGGCAGTCACCACATACGTGTATTTCTGCTTGCCGTCGTTGTAGGGCAGTTTGCAGAACGTGTTCGATGTGACGGCTATCAGCTTGGAGGCATCCTCGATATTCACCTTCTCGCCTTTGGCAAAGCGGTATACAGCATATTTTACGGCAGTGTTCTTCCAGTTCTTTCCCTTCGGAGCCGACCAGAACAGCACGTAGTCGCCTGAGATCCATTCGGCCTTCAACGACTTGGGACTCTTTGGAGCTGCCTTGTCGATAAACTTCATGCTGGGCTGCAGCACGGGGTTCTTCCAGTAGCTCTTGCGCAGCACGGAGCCATAGTTGCCAGGGTTATCTACTACGGCCTTAGCATACCAGAGTACGGTTCCGCCCACGTTCTTCATCTGTTGGTGCAGGCGATGCTTTGCGGCCAGCTGATGCTGCGAGGGATTGTCCGGGTCGCCGAACTTGACCGTTCGCTCCACGTCCTCGCCTATGAAGAGCGGGCGAGCCGATGCGTGCTTGTTCCACCACTTGATGAGCGTCTCGTAGTCGGCAGCCTTATTGCCTATCTCCCAGTAGAGTTGCGGCACGCAGTAGTCCAGCCATCCGTTGTTGATCCAGAACAGCACGTCGGCATAGAGGTCGTCGTAGTTCTGCAGTCCGTTGGTTTGGCTTCCGATGGCAGCTGTCTTCTTGTTACGGTA
>JAEEGG010014899.1_pt1 | contig 16392 bp, 10 predicted proteins | sample 9134161 | NCBI WGS metagenome assembly JAEEGG01 (sample SAMN16246543, study PRJNA631951) | gut metagenome | biome: gut microbiome; feature: rumen; material: CR-attached | host: Bos | place: Iran: Karaj | collected 2018-10
TAATCTTCTGAAAAAGGAGTCTGTTTGTAAGTGGCATAGGACGGTGAAAACTTATATAAAGTGTAATCATCAGAAGCAAAAACATAGACAGATGTAGGAACCTGATCATCAAAACAAAAAGCAGGGCTAGAAGTTTGACACGAAGGATTGAAAATTTTCATATTGCTATATGTTTTGGCAAAAACCTGAGTTCCAGATTGATATGTTTTAGATGCTTCTGTCAGTACACCAGAAGCACCATTTTGATTCTCTCCCCATTCCACAGGAACATTTTCTGTTTCTTTGGAATTCCACAAAACAATAGGATTACTAAAATCCCCAGCCTGATTATATCCCTGTAACAATTGATTGCTAATAACAAATTTTGTTTCTTCCAAGTCTGAGTCATAAACAAGGTGGGAATTATTAGAGTCTGTACTATTGACCCATTTATCGGTCTTGTAACCGCCAAAAACTGTAACGGCTTCTTTGCAGGAATACAAAATTTTGTCTTTGTTATCTACAAAATTAAAGGTTATTTCGTAACAGTTTGGAATTACATCGTCCAGCTTAATATTTGCAGTTCGGAAGCCTCCCCGACCTGTGTAAGTTCCGGAAAATTCAAAGGTTTTCTTTAAGGCATCTTCACCACTCTGCAAGCTTGTAATCAAGGCCTTTGCTTCTATACTAACCTTTTCTACCTTATTTGTATTATCATAAATTGTTAAGTCTATGCTGCCTTTTACGTCTTCAATATAGCCTTGTACATTCAAAACAATTTTTTCTACGCCAACTGTTACTGCATTTTCGTCAACATCCCAGGATTTTGAATTTGACATAACTACAAGGGTAGTATTATCTTCTTTTGTTATAATAGCACTGGCTTTAATAACCCAGGTACCTGCATCTTTTACTTCAAAGGAATATTTAAGATTACCCTCTTCTTCTACAAGATTTGCCACCGCAGGATTAGATTCTGTATAAGTTTCACTTTCATCATTGTAAGCGGTAACCCTGTATGTCATATTATCTAATTTTGCAAAAGATGTTGTTGCAGATCTTCCGCTATTCGAAAGCGCTACACTTCCTTGCAGAATGTAAGTTTTTTGGGCAGCAGTTTCTGCACCTTTTTTATTCTGGGTTGAATTTGAACAGCCTGCAAAAAGCAGCAGAGCAAACAGAAAAGCAAATATATCAAGGTGTAATTTATTCTTTATTCTCATTTTTCCTTCTCCTCTTAAATTAGTCTTCCCCGATTGTAATATTAAAGGTCTGACTGCTGATTATCACATCGTTTGGATCTGTAGCCCCAGCCATAGGGAATTTTGCTGTAACATACAATTGATATACGCCGGCTGCTTCTAATGGGCTTAACTTCTCCGGATTAAATGTAAGAATATTTCCAGTCACTGTGTAGAATGGTGTATCAGGTGATGTATAGGAATTTATATCTTTTCCGTCATAATAAAGTACAGCATCCCAAATGATTGAATCTTCTTCTCCGCTAGCAAAATATGAACCATCGGCTTTTGCAGCTGTAAATGTAATTGTCTGTTCGTCCTGAGGATTTATAACCAGTGTAGCAGGATTGCAAGTAATTGATATTACAAGTGAACGATTATCAAAAGCAATAGGCACATTGAGAGTAGTTGGTATCTTTTCTTGTTCTGCTGCAATTATAAGATGTTTCTGGTATCCAGATTCTGTCAAATCAAGGAAAATAAATTGATTTTTCTGGCCCTTTAATACTTCCTTGTAATCAGTATCTTCTACCATGCGTTTTTGATATAAAGTAAAATCCTCCTGGTTTAATGGCATTACCAGAGTTTTATTATAGATTGCATAAGCTACAATAGGAATTGTATTACCATCTTCGTCTTGTTCTGAAAAAGATGATTCCAATCCCACATCTGTGAATAATATTTTATCTTCGCTTATTGTAAAATACTGTGTCATCATTTCGCTATTATCCACATATGTCTTAGCAACATCGTCCGGTGCTTTATAAAGAAAAATATCATCATAATAGAAATAATAATTTTGATAAGTAGTACTTCCCTGTCCCTGCTCTTCATCCTCTGCAGTTACAAGCAATTCCTGAGGCATTCCACTTAAATCAATTGAAGAATCATAATAATCAATTTTGTATGAAAGATTTTCGCCTCCTTCTTCAAAATAAATTCCATAACAATCCGGTAAAATTCTAAATGGATAACCGTAATTACTTGAGTCTCTTAAAACATCAACATCCAGGGTATTATTACCGTTGAAAATGTATATGAAATCATATTGAGACCATCCATCGTCTGACCAGTATTCACGATATTTAAAGATAAACCTTGGGTTCTTCACTTGTACTCCAAGAGAAGTAACAAGGCTTTCTGAAAGGACTGGTTCTGAAACTTCTGGTGTAGTTGTAAAAGTAATAATCTTTGTTTTCTTATCAAAAGTTCCGGCAGGTTTATTGTTAAGCTTTATTGCGCCCAAGCCGGCAGCCGGTGTTACTGTAATAATATTACTAATTGGTAAATAATACAGGTTTGTTTCTATTTCTTCGCCATCTTTTTTGGCTGCTAAATATACATAGTCATTGCCTGGTACAAGGAATCTGTCGACAATAGAATTATCGCCTTCTCCTTTTAAAGTAATTGTTGCTGAAGAAACAATTTCTCCTTCCTTAAGTTCGCGTCTTACAATTATATTATCAGTAATACTAGTCTGAATATCCAGCTTTATTCCGTAGCTGTCCTGATTTGCCGAAAGAAGATATTTTTCACCACCAATTGAAGTTACTTTTACCGGTGACATTCCTTCCTGATAATTCTGACTTTTTTCATCATGAACCCATAAAATATAAATTCTCTCTTCGCCGGCTTTTACATACTTATCTGTAAAGGTATAGGTATCTTTTGTTATTTGATTACAATTAAACAGCAGGTCATTTTGTTCTGTTCCTGTGATATTACAATAAATCCAGAACATATTTCCTTCTCCAACAGGCAGCTTGCTCACTGTAATAACATTTCCTTCTTCTGTTGGAGTTACTGTCATTGGATATTTTTCTTCCTGTTTTTCTTCTTGTTTTTCTTCCTGTTTATCCACGATGATTACAATAGAAAGAGACAGCTTTGCACCTTCTTCTGTAACTACTGCCTGCTCCGATTCTCCGGTATACACTTTGTCCTTATAGCGGAATATTGCCGAAGCTTTTACACTTGCGCCAATCGGAATTTGTTTAAATGTAATAGTCTGTGATTGTGAAAAATTGGAAATTGTTTGAGTTAAAGGCTCTGCATCATTTACAAAAAGGGATATTTTTAATTCACCCTGAAGCTGGTCTTCGTTTTCTGAAGAGTCTCCTGTTACAGTTCTGAAAACCGATTCTGGAATTGAGAGACTTACATTAGCAGTTTGAGCCTGTTTTGAATTAAAGGCACTGCCACACGATGCAAAAAAAAGGAGTGTTAACGCAAAAAGAAACACCCCTCCAATCCGTTTTGATTTTAATAAAATTATAGTATTCTTCATGAGAATATTATAAGTTGTGAAGGGGAATTTATCAATTAATATTTTTTTTGTCTAAAATGAAGTTCTTGAAAGCGGTGATCCAATCCACTGGCCTTCGCTGCCGAGGTAATCTTTTTTCTGACCTTCTATGAGGAACTGAACGCTGTTTACAGTCGAGAAGGAAGTTGCGGTATAAACAAGCTGCATGAGCTGACTGTTGTAGCCTTCTACGCCGTTTGTATTAAATTCAAAGGCATCATTAAAATCAAGATATGCAACGCCGCCACTTACACGGGCTCCTAAAAGTCTTGTGCCTTCCGGAACAAGAGAAATACAATTGCGTTCCTCTGATTTTGTTGTGTCTGGGCCTGCAAGAACAGCCTTTATTGCAGTTGTAAGTGGAGAATCATTCTTTGGAACAGAACGTTTTACAAGTTTGCGGTTGATTGAGCCGTCGCCGTCTATTTCTATAAAACAAAGCATGAGGTCTGTATAGGCAGGTTCAGCGGCTTTTGTTTTTTCAGCCGACTTTTCTTCTTTTTTGGTGGTTTGAGCGTCGGATTTTTCGGCTTTTTCTGCGGCCTGTGCTTTTTCTGGAGCAGAATCTTTTTTATCTGTCTCTTCTTTTGGTGCAGATTTTTTCTGCTCTGGTTCCACCTGAATAACCACATCATCTGCCTGCGGATTAAGAGGGATTTTTACAGTTTCTTTTTCGCTTGGAGTATGATTTTCTACAAATTCTGGAGTAGACCCAAAAACACGTTCAAAAAATCTTGTTTCTTTAAGATTTGTGAGGATTGCGTCCTTTCGTACAAGGAAAAAAATAAAAATAATGAGAACTGCTAAAATGATACAGGCCAGTGTAAGGCCTGTCTTTTTCTTTGAACTTTTATCTGCCATATTGAAATTATCGGCAGATAAAAGTTTTGTTTTAGGGCAAAATTAGAAGCCTACGCAAACAGTTACAAATGCACCAAGTCCGGCTCCAGAGAAGCTCTTGGTAAAGTTTGTAGACTGCATTGAAACTCCGGCATCAACTTCGGCAAGACGGATATTAAGAGCAATAGAAAGTGCATTACGGTAAACTTCATCCATGCACTCGTGTGAAATCTCAAGACTGAGAATATTCCACAAGCTCAAGCGTCCTGCAACAGAATAATCAACATAGAAATCTGTTTCATCGTTTGTACCAGCATTAATTGCCGATGCAAATGGATGACGGATTCCAATTCCAAGATAACCCTTTGTGCTAAGTAAGGTTCCAAATGGATGGAAATTAGCATTAATACCAACTTTCATTGGACGATGAATAGCATAAGGAGTTTCAAGAACAACCGGATTATTGATTACATTATTAAAATCAAATTTGGAAGCTTCTTCTCCAGGCTCTTCATCTTCTGTTGCTTCACTAACATCTCCAGAATTACCAGAACCATCACCTGAGTCATCTGAACTACCCAAGAAATCAGCAATGCTAATCTTTCCTTTGCCGCCTTCTACAAGATCATAAGATACTGCAGAACACAGGCTGAGCTTACTTGGAACAAGAGGAACACGTGCGTCTAAACCAACTGTAAGGAAGCGGAACAAATCGCGTTTATAGCTGGCAGAAACGTCGAATCCCAGATTGTTTGTTATAGAATTAAGAATACCCTGAATGTCATTAAATCCATTGGCTACATTAATATTTGAATAAAGACCAGCACCAACATGAGCACCATACTCAATTGCGTTGTTGTCTTCATCAATGTAAAGTCTTGCATAAGTATCGCTTGCATCAAAGTGAACAACAGAGCTGAAAGCTGTTCCTGCAAATTCCAGACGGGATTTTTTAGTATTCCAACCACCGTTTACTGAAACTGTCGCGAAAATATCGGCATAAGTATTTTCAGTTCGCATAACATACTCGTTGTCCATATTAACGTTTCCTTTTCCCAGGAATTCAAACAGATCTTTTGAAAGACCAATTCCAACATCGGCTTCGGCACCAACCTTTACTCCAAGGATAAGTCCGCGAGGAATATCAATGCCAATGCTTACAGAAGGAGCAACATTACCTTTAATTGCAGCACCTTTAGCCTGAACATTGTCTGCAATTTTAGCCAAATCAATTACAACATCTTTCTTGAAAATATCATCAAGTCCAAGGAGATTGTTTGAAACCTCAACAGGTACATCAAGTTTAATCTCGAAGAATCTGTGTGCAAAAATGTTTTCGGCAAATGAGGTTCCGATTAATAATGTAAATAATACGAAAGAAAGTATAAGTTTTTTCATTATTCTTCTCCTCCATTGTTCTGACCATTAAAAGGATAAACCTGAATTGGCTTGTCCTTATTTGCAACTATCTTAGCTTTAATCTTTCCGCCCATATCTGTTTCGCGCAAAAGACCAAAAGTATTATCACCGTCGGCGCCTATCTTAATCGTAAGCTTTGGTTCAAGAGGATAAGTTTCTAGGAATTCTGAAGTATCATCAATTCCAATGCTTGTTGTTTTACCATTACCAAACTGTTTCCACTGATACTTCAGAGAGCCGTCATCATTTTTAGCACCATCCAAGTTATATCCTAAACTGACTGTTCCATAAATAGGAATTGTTGTTTCCTGGATTTCAATTGAAACAGATTTTATAGCTTCAATATATGTTCCATAATTATCTACAAACGCATCATAATCTTCTTGAGAACGTTTTAACAAATCGCGTTCCTGAGTTGTCTTTGTCTGATTTGTTGTAGAACCATTTGAACCTTCTTCATCACTCTTGTTCATAAAATCCATAAGATTAAGTTCGATTGGTTTTTTAAGAGAGAAGTCCATGCTCAAAATAAGAACAACATCAATAGAAATAGAAGTTGAACCGCCTTCCTGCATTTGCTGGAGCTTTTCGGCATCAAGGTCAATTATTCCATTATTAGCGCCAGAAAGACCAACATTATAACTAATGCACAAAGAAGCTTCCGGATCATCTGAAGAAGTATTCAAAGCATCAAGGAAGTTCTGTCCAAGGTCTTTATAACTGCTGAAATCTGTTTTAACTTCTCCCGCCTCGTTTTTTTCAAGCTTAGGCATTGGCTTAAAGTCCAGATCTTCAGGACCAGTAGCACTACCAATAATATATTTTGCATCAGTTACTGGTGTAATGGTTTCGCCTTCCTGCTTTCCATAATAAGTTTTTATAGTACCGCCAAAGCCTACACCTTCGCTCAAAACATTTGGAATACTTGCAAAAACATAAAGAGGCATTTTTGCTATCTGGATATTTTCAAGCTGCTCTGCAATATCATCACCTAAAGAAGAGAACATTGCCTTTTTGTTTATTGAAGTATTCATGTCACCTTCAAAGTTTGATCCATCAGGTAATTTAACACTTGCTGTTTCCCAGTCAAACACTGGAATTATTTCAATTGAAACTTTGTATGTTGCACCAGGAGAAACACTTGAAATAGCAAGTTTGCCACTAGCGGCACCAGGAAGATCTACTGAACCAGTAATATCAATTTTATCGATTGCACCTTCGCCATCAAAAATTGTGATTAATGGAGAGCCTTCTTCAGGAACTTCTACAAAAGACAATACCTGCTTATAATCAGCATCACCTTCTTTGCGACCACCATAAATTGTTTTTGTTGTTGTATCTGTAAGTCCAAAAGCTGAAGAACGGATATTAATTCCAATGTCATTATCTTTTGGAAGATTTGTCTGAGCAACTACATTAAATCCAACCTTCTTCCATTTGATTTTCTGAACGTAATTCTTGAGCTCTGCAGGAACATCCATATTCTGACTGATGTTTGTTTCAAAGCCTTCTGGCATTGCAATTTCTGCACTTACCTTATCAATCTTTGCATTTACAGCAATTAATGGAGGATTATCAAAGTCGATGTTTGCATTTACAAGTGTAACATCTACCTGTGCTGTTGCTTCAATGTCGCTGTTCTGAAGAGTTTTTCCAACAAGCTGTGCTTCTGGATTTGCTTTATCAACGTGACAGTCAAAACCTCCAGAAACATCAATTGAATAATCACTGATTACATTTGGTGACCAGGATTCTCCTGTAGTAATTGTTACTTTTAAAGAACCTTCTTCAATTACAACATTGCTCATGTCTTCACTAAGAGAGAGTGGGAAAGATACCTTTATTTCCGGGATATTAAAATAACTTGTAGGAAGTGTAAGGTTCTTAGCCTTAGACATCTTACTTGTAGAATCAATTCTTATCTGGAAAGATCCATAACAACTTTCGTCCTTAAACTGAAGCTTCATACCATCCTGTTTGAGTTCCATTCCAGAAATATCAAGACGTGCAATTCCATCTTCAAAAGTTGCAGTAACTTTCTTTCCGGTTGCGTCATCCCATAATTCAATATCACCGGTTGCATAACCCCCAAATGAGTATCCGCCGATTGTCTGAGCATTTACATCAACAATAAGATAGCCTTTTGAATAAGTTACGCTTTCAAAAGACATTCCAGGCAATGTTGCAAATTGTACAGTTAATGGACTTGAAGAAATTGTACCTGCGAATGTAACGCCTTGATTCAACTGCTCATTAATCGAACTCAAGTCAAGATTTTTTGTTTCATTCAAAGTCTGAATATCAGGAACCTGGAATTCCTTTTCAACACCAAAACCGTCCTTAAGAACATTAGAGAAGTTCATGTCTCCAAAAGATTTTGAAAAGTCAAACTCGAATTTTGAAAGAGGCATGTGAAATAAGAACTGCTGAAACTGGCTGCCGTTATTATATTTGTAAACCTTGAATTGTGATTCTGATTCGTCTTCGCCACCAAGAAGCTTTTCTATATCAAGCATACTTGAAAGATCAAACTTCTCTTTAATCGCATCTGAACCAAGGTTAATAATAGGAAATTCATAAACAGCATCTGTCTTAATTGAGACAGTCTGAGGCACCTCCATGTCTTTAAAGCCACAGCTCGTAATGATGACTGCAAAAGAAAGTATTGCAGCAAAAAGGATAAAACTCTTTTTCATACGCATCACTCCTATAGTAAAAAAAATTATAACATACTTTTAGTTCTTTAACAAATTTTGCCACTACTTAGAAAAGTACGCAGCAAAGGGATTGTAACTCATTCCGTCGTCATTTTTATCAAATTTTTGCGAATTTTTGTTAAAATCGGCCTTTTTTTCGGATTTTTTAACGACAACGACGCGTTTTGGGGCATTTCCTGTTGGAGCCGGACGTGCTGCACGTTCTGGGCGTTTTCCTTCAGAAGACTGTCCTATACGGCTCATGGCATCACTCTTGAGGGAGAGCCCTATTCTGCGGCGGTCTTTATCAAGATTTATGATTGTGAATTCAAATACATCTCCAACCTTTACAACTTCCATAGGATCGGTTACAAAGTTATCGCTGAGCTCGCTAAGGTGAACAAGGCCGGTTTCGTGGAGGCCTATATCTACAAAGGCTCCAAAGTCTACAACGTTTTTGATTTTTCCGGTTACTTTCATGCCTTCGCGCAAGTCTTCAAACTGGAGGACGCCCTTCTGCATAATTGGAGCAGGGTATCCGTCACGAGGGTCGCGGTTTGGCTTCTGCAGTTCGTCTACAATATCGCGGACTGTTGTAAGGCCAATGTTGTATTTAGCAGCAATTTCATCTATCTTACTTGCGCTGACTGTCTGGCCTGATTGAATCATTGGAAGAACTTCGCGGGCTGCATCATAATTTTCAGGGTGAACCCAGGTGTTGTCCAGAGGGTCTGAACTTTCTGCAATTTTAAGGAAGCCTGCGCACTGTTCAAAAGCTTTTGGTCCAAGCCCCGGAACTTTTTTAAGATCTTCGCGGCTTGTGATTTTTCCGTTTGAATCGCGGTAGGCAACAATTTTTTTAGCAGTAGTTGCGTTGATTCCGGAAACATATTTGAGAAGCGAGTAGCTGGCTGTGTTCAAATTTACACCAACGTTATTTACAACAGAGCCAACAACTTCATCAAGCTGTTCGGCAAGTTTTTTCTGGTTTACGTCGTGCTGGTAAAGTCCAACACCAATTGCCTTAGGGTCTATTTTTACAAGTTCGCTAAGCGGGTCCTGGAGACGGCGACCCATAGAAATTGCTCCACGAATTGTAAGATCAAGGTCTGGGAACTCTTCGCGGGCAATATCACTTGCAGAATAAACAGAAGCACCAGATTCATCTACAACTGTGTAAACAACGTCTGTATAATTTTCGCTGATTACACGGCTTACGATTGCCTGAACTTCCTGACTGCCTGTTCCGTTTCCTACAGCAACAACCTGAATATCATATTTATCGATTGCATCATTAATCATTTTGTAAGAGCCGTCCGGGTCTGTTACCTGGAAGAACTTAAAGTAACCAAGGTACTTTCCTGTTTCATCAAGGGCAGCACACTTTGTACCAGTACGAATACCAGGGTCAATTCCAAGAACACGGCTTCCCTTAATTGGTTGAGTCATAAGAAGGTTCTTTAAGTTTTCACTGAAGATTCCAATTCCGTGCTCGTCGGCTTCATCGGCTTCGTCACTACGAATTTCGCGGACTACAGCTGGAGAAAGCAGGCGCACTACTCCGTCTTCAATTGCATCTTTATGATAAGTGTTGTGAATATCTGCGTGTCTCTGGAGAGCAGAAACCGCTGAGTCAACATCAACGTCAATTGTAACTTCAAGAGCACCTTCGCGTTCGCCACGATTGATTGCAAGAATGCGGTGTGGCTTTACCTGATCCAGCGGCTCTTTGTAATCCCAGTACATTTTGTAAGTAGATGTATTTTCTGCAACTGTTGCATCCTGCCCTTCTGGAACAATTCCTTTTGTAACAATGTTTCCGGTTTTCATATAAAGCGCATGAACAGTATCACGGTTTGCAGTTTCCTGACTAACGCGTTCTGCAATAATATCCTTTGCACCAGCAAGAGCGTCTGCAGTAGTTTCTACATTAAGCTCTGAATTTTCATTATCAGTTTTAATAAATTTTTCGGCTTCTTTTTCGCAGGCAGCATCATCGTGGTCGGCAAGAATAAAATCGGCCAGAGGTTCCAGGCCTTTTTCTGCAGCAAGCATTCCGCGGGTCTTCTTCTTTTTCTTAAAGGGTGCCCAAAGATCTTCAAGCGCTGTAAGAGTTGTTGCAGACATAACAGCATTGTACAAAGTTTCTGTAAGCTTACCCTGTGCAAAAATCCCCTTTACAATTTCAAGACGGCGGTCTTCAAGATTGTGATATGACTTATACAAATGGTCGCAATCACGTACCTGAACCTCATCAAGATTATCATGCTTTTCTTTACGATAACGGCTGATAAAAGGAATTGTACATCCTTCCTCTACCAGACTTATAACAGCAGAAACCTGCTGCACGCGGATGTTAAGCTCCTCCGCAATTTTTTTCATAATTTGAACTTCGTTGACAGCTAATGCGTCAATGCTTTCGGTTGTGAAATCCATAATGTCCCACCTTTAAAAAATTTGTCATTGCCGGGCGTGACCCGAACATAATACTCTATTCTTTTTCTTTTTCTGATTCTTCACAAAGAGCTGCAATTTCAGGGTCAATTTCAGGATCTTTTCTCTTTATAAAAGCCTCTTCTCTTGCAGCCTCGGCCTGTGCTGCGGCTTCTGCTTTTTTCTGTTCCTCTGCACGATAGGTTTTTTCCAAAAGATCAAGACAGACACTGGAAACCATGTCGTGAAGAACCGGAACAAGCGCCTGTTTTGAACGTTCATCAAGTCCGTTTGTTCCTTTTGAAGTTACGAATGCAAATACATAAAGCATCTTTTCGCCAATCTGACGTTCCATAACAAGAATCGCATCAGAATGAAAAAAGGAACCTCTTATATTAAAATGAATATCCTGTATTTTTTCATAAAGCTTTACTGGCAAAGGTTCATCCTGACAAAGAATACTAAAATGCGAAAGACTTATATCCTGTAAAGACCCAGAGAAGTTTTGATTCTTTTCACCATAATTAAACTTATAAGTACAGGCACTTGTACAAAGGGCACGAATAGCCTTTCGTCGCCCCTGAGCCTGATTATTATGTAAAGCGCGGGCAATAAGTTCAAGATTATATTTTTTTTGATACTCAAGCTGAATAAATCCGCATTTTAAACCAAAATCAGAAATATACTGTTTTTGAATTGCTTCTATATCTGCTGTACTTTGTCTCTTTAAGAAAATAATTCCAAACTGATCAAGATTAATATTCTTATTCTTAAGCTGACTTAAATATTCATCCCACTGTAAATCCGGAAGCTCATAGTCGATATTTATAAAAATCAGAGTGTCTTTAAAAAGATTAAGAATTGTTTCTATTTTTTTCTGAACAGGAATACGCCCATCATTTCCTATGTAATAGCATTCAAAGCCAAGAGAGAAAAAATCTTGTAAAAAGGAAACTGGCATAAGAGAAGGATCAGGCAAAATAAAAAAACATTTTCGGCCTGTTACAATCTCATTAACAGAAATATCCAAAACTTGCCCCTTAAATAAAGTGATGGATTCTATGATGCTCTACCATCTTTGTTTTAACGGAAACTACATAACTTCCAAACATTGCAGTAACTGTATCAAACAGAGTTGCAAAGGAACACAGAATTACTGCTGCCGGCTGAAGCAACAGATAACTAGTTTCAAAACCCTTTCCGTATTTAGTACAAATAATTGTAAGAAGAATAAAAACACCGCCTCTTGGAATTGCTCCCATGAGGAAAGAGAGTCCAAAAGCAGTAAAGAACAACCAGCTTATATCGCTGAATGAAATTGCGAGTGCTGTGTATGAACGCCAGATCATTATAAAACAAATAATTACAACAAGAGCCGAGCCTCCGCGTGCAAAAACAGAGAACAAAGGATATGTGAAACCACTTGAACGGCGTTTAATTCCAAGACTTTCTTTTCCGTGGCGGATAGTCAAAGGTAATACAAGGTTTGTGTCTCCGCTGATAAAGGCAAGCATCATTGGAGCAAGGCTTGCATATAAAACTCTATAAGGATGAGGATCATGACAAACAAATCTGATTATAATCGGGTAGATAACACCTGCAATCAGAATGAAATCACAAAAGAGCATCACAATGAGCGGTGTATAAATGCCTGTTGCAAAAGCAGCTCGGAATGTGATTGTCCAGTTGCACATAATTGCAATTGAAAAAACTGCCATGAGCTCTGTAAAGAAAACAGAAATATGATAGAACAACTGAGAAAAAGAATCTGCAAGAGCAAAAATAGGTTTGAAGGCTGTAAGATCACTTGCACTTTCCCAGCCAATCAAACATCCAAAAAGGAAGGAAACAAGCAGGAACGAGCCTTCTTTAAGTGCGCTGAATGCAGAATCTGGGAAAAGACTCAAAATAAGAGCTTTTACATCTATGCCCGCAACTTCTCCTGCAAGCTCGTTTGTAATAGGGATTCGTGGAAGTTTTACAATTAATATAGAAAGAAGTCCCACAAGTGCAAGCATCAAAGAAGAAACTACAATAAAACCACTTGTCCAGGCTGTAGATTTTAAAAGGATTTTTGAAGTTCTGAGTTTATTAATAGCAATAATTGCAGAAGAAAAAACGATTGGCACTACAAGATATCGGCCGAATCGTACAAATAAATCTGTTAGAAAAGTTATAACCGATGCTGCCGAAACAGAATCAGCAGGCAAAAGAAGTGCAGTAATAACTCCAAGAGCGATTCCAATTAAATACTTAATCCAAACTTTCATACGCTAGATTATATCATACTCTAGAATGTGAAACTAGAGTGTGATATAATATTTTTTATGGCAGATATTTTAATCGTTGGCAAGGATTTACCTGATAATCTTGATTTTGCAGAAGCATTTGTTGCAACCCGTAAAGTTTTTTGTGTTGCACGCGATGAAAGTGAAATTCAGAACTTTGAAGCAGAAGGGATTTTAGCTTCTACCTGGAACCGTGATTCTGCAATTTCTTCACGCTCCATTATTATAAAAGCAGAAACTAAACTTGAAGAGCTTAATGAGTTTGTTTTATTCTTTGATTCTTACTGGTTTGGAACAAAATTTGAGCTTGACCGTACCGAAGATGTTTCTGTTGCCGTAGAAACAATGATTAAAAGCTATCAGTATTTTATAAATGAGCTTATGTTACGCCTTGAACAGAGAAAAGAACCTGTAACAGTTGCTTTTGTTGTAAAAACCTACCCTTCTAAGGCCGATTTACTTCATTCCGGCAACAAAAACATCAATCTGCATCCAACAAGCAATATTGTAAACGCTGCTCAGCAGGCCTTTATTTCTTTGGCCGAAAATTTTGCAACACTTGTAAGCGACAGACAGTATCTTCAGGTTCTGCTTGCAAAATGCGACAACACAAATGAACTTTTTGACAGCGATAAACAGCTTGGTGCCTGGGTAAAAGAAAGCATTACTGCTATTGAAGGCTTTAAAAATCATCAGGGTGTTAAGCAGGCCTGCACCTGGGTAAAAGCCGGCGGCAAGGTTTCGAACGGATTTAGTTTATTTAAATAGGATATGGACATTTATATAGATTACACAATAAGACTTGCTCTTAGCTTAGTGTGCGGATTTTGTCTTGGTTTGGAACGAAAAATGAGACAGCACACTGTTGGTATTCGTACACTTACACTCTTGTGCGTTTCTTCCTGTCTTTTAACAATTGTATCTTCTGCAATTGCTTCTACAGGAGTTGTTAAAGGAGACCCTGCCCGTGTTGCCGCTGCTGTAATTACAGGAATTGGATTTTTGGGTGCCGGGGCAATTGTAAACCAGGGCCTGAATATCCGAGGGCTTACCTCTGCCGCAATCATTTTTACATCTGCTGCCCTGGGAGTTGCCTGTGGTGCAAAGCTTTATATTCCGGTTGCAGTTGTTTTAGGTTTTTCTTTTATCCTGCTTTTAATAATTGGTCCAATAGAACGCAAAATCTTCCCGGCCGAAAAACGCAAAATCATCAAACTTGATTTTTCTTCAAACGAAGTAGATGAATCGGCCGCAAGAAAAATCCTTACCGATTTTGGCATTATCATTTTTGAGCTTAATACAAATTATGACAAGGAATTGGAAGAACTCAGGCTTTGTTATATTGGAAAAATCCCGGAAAATATGGCAACCGTTGAACTTACAAAAAAACTTGCCCAATTGCCTCATATTAAAGCGGTTTCTATAGATAATTAATTTGATTTTATATTATACTCTGTCCTATGAAATTTTCTTTTAAACAGTTTATTGTTCCAAACTTTGCAAAACGACTTGCATTTATGCTTCCCGCTGTCATCCTTATGGGTGTTTTTGTTTCTATACTTGTAGAAATTGGCTGGGGAACAGATCCTGCAAGCTTTATGAACCTGAACATTGCAAGTGCACTTGGCTGGGGCCTTGGAAATACAGAAGTTCTTGTTTACGGCCTCATGCTTGTTTTTACATTTATTTTCGGCGCCCAGATGATTGGATTTGGAACTCTTGCCAACATGATTCTCATTGGTTATGTAGTTGACCTTTGTCGCTGGATCTGGCGCAATATAGGTTTTGCCGATTTTATTGCAGGCAGTTCAACCCCGGTTCGCATTCTGATTTTTGCAATTACCCTGATTTGTTTTGTAATAGTAGCTGCAATTTATATAAACGCGCAGATGGGCGTTGCCCCTTACGATGCAATGCCTCAGATTATCAGCGAATGGATTCCAAAGGTTCCGTTTTTTGTTATAAGAATTTTGTTTGATCTGGCAGCAGTGCTCATTGGAGTAATTGCCGGAAAACTGAATCCAGAGGGAATACAGGGCTCTGCAATCGGCTCTATTGTTATGTCCTTTATGCTAGGGCCCGTTATCAGTCTGGTGGGAAAGCCGCTTAAGAAGATTCTGTAATTAGATTCTCTTTAATTTCTTTCACTGTAAACGGCGCCTACTTCCGGATCTGTAAATCCGAGGGTGCCGTTTTTCTTAAAGAAGGTGTTGCAGTCCCACAAGAAAGGACAATAGTTGTAAGCATCACAATTATCAAGAACATTAGTAAGCCATTTTTCCATGCCTGCCTTCTTTTTACCTGTGCTCTTGAGCTTAGAAACCGCATATTCACCAATAATTACGCCGTAACCTTCATCAATGAACTTTGTCATTTTTTTGAAATCTCTGTTCATGTCTTTGTAATCTGTTTGAAGACCCCAGGACTTTTGTACAGTTCCCCAGCTGACGTTTTCTTCAAGAAGACAATAAGTTACCGGAGAATAATAATGAACCGAAATAATCAGCTTTTGGATTGTATTTGAGCTGTCGACTGGCATTTTATAACTTGAACTGCAGGTTTTGTTTATGTCGGTGTCGTAACCAGGAATTAAAAGAAAGCGCTTTTTATTGTTGCCGCCCTGCGAACGGATAATATCAACAAATTTTTGAGTAACTTTTGCGGCAAGGGAATAGCACTGACTTTCTGAAAGATTTCCTTTCTTATAATTTATAGAAGAATCAAGACGGCTATCCACATTTGTATTTATTTCATCATTAAATCTGGCGCCAACTTCTTCATTTGCACCTTCAAAAATCAGTTTATACGAATAATCCTTAAAATACTCACCAACCTGATTCCACATTGCCTCATAAATTTTCCAGGCAAGCTCTTCATCATGGCTGAACATTCCCCACCACTGATAATCCCAATGGTCATTAATCATTACATATAAATCACTATCCAAAGCCCAGTTTACAAGCTGCGCAACACGTTCAAGATAATTCTGATTGATTTCAAAATCACCACGACTCCAGTCCATTGTATGAGTCCATGCTACAGGAATTCGTACGCTGTCAAAACCAGCTTCTTTCATTGCAATAAACATTTCTTTTGTTGTTCGAGGCTGTCCCCATGCTGTTTCGTAAATCGAGGCGTCGGCATTGTCAAAACCAATCCAGTTGTTTGTTGCTGCCATTGTATTTCCAAGA
>JAEEGG010014900.1_pt1 | contig 16391 bp, 4 predicted proteins | sample 9134161 | NCBI WGS metagenome assembly JAEEGG01 (sample SAMN16246543, study PRJNA631951) | gut metagenome | biome: gut microbiome; feature: rumen; material: CR-attached | host: Bos | place: Iran: Karaj | collected 2018-10
GCCCGATCTAACTGCCCACGGCAGAAGGTTTCAGCGGAAGCTACAACGATTTGACCGATAAACCGAATCTGTTCAGCGGCAATTATAACGACCTTACCGGAAAACCCAACCTCTTTTCTGGAGACTACAACGATTTGACCAACAAACCCACCTTTACTGAGAGCCAGATTCTGACCATCAGCAATGACACCATCTACCTGACGGGTGGCAGCTTTGTGAAACTGCCCACGGCAGAAGGTTTCAGCGGAAGCTACAACGATTTGACCGACAAACCGAATCTGTTTGATGGAAACTACAACAGCCTAACCAACAAGCCGAATCTATTCAGCGGCAATTATAACGACCTCACCGGAAAACCGAACCTCTTCTCCGGTGATTACAACGACTTAACCAATCGCCCGCAAATCCCGCAGATTCCGCAGAATGTGAGCGCTTTCCAAAACGATGCCGGCTACCTCACTTCCTTTACCGAGAGCCAGATCCTGACCATCAGCAACGACACCATTTTCCTGACGGGTGGCAGCTTCGTGAAACTGCCCGCCACCGATGGCCTTGACAGCCTCGTCAACCAGGTTGCCACTATACAGCAGCAACTTAACGGAATGAACTTCGAGTGCGGGACTTCCACCGTGAAGGACTACGACGGCAACGAGTATAACACCGTGAAAATTGGCACCCAGTGCTGGATAAAGGAGAACCTACGCACCACACACTATAGCGACGGCACCAGCATTGACTTGGGCAGTGACTCGAGCACTACCACGGCCTACCGCTACAACCCCGGTGGCAATGCAAACAACGTGCCCACCCAAGGCTATCTCTACAATTGGAAGGCGGTTATGCGAAACTCTTCTTCCAGCAACATGAACCCCAGCGGGGTACAGGGCATCTGCCCCACAGGCTGGCACGTGCCGAGCGGTTCTGAATGGACACAACTCGACGAATACGTGAACAGCCAGAGCATCTTCAGGTGCGAAGGAAACAGCTATCATATCGCCAAGGCGTTGGCGGCCACTTCCGGCTGGAACAGCGACAATGGCACCTGCACTATTGGCAACCATCCGGAGAACAACAACGCCACTGGTTTTTCTGTTCTTTCCGTCGGCAGCTTCCACGGTTTCGGCTACTTCAATAGCGGCTACGATGCCACCTTCTGGGAAGCTACCGAGAACAATGAAATTTCTGAGGGCAATGGGGAAAGCACCACCGCCTACTGCCGCATTTTCGCCTGGAACAGAGAAGGAATACTCGGATGGGACAACAAAAAATTCCACGGGTATTCGGTCCGTTGCCTCCGCGACAACAACACCTCCGCAGACGCAGACGAGCCGAGCAGCCTCGCCCCCGTGGCCTACAGCGGCGACTATAACGACTTGACCAATAAACCTAACCTCTTCTCTGGCGACTACAACGACTTGACCAACAAACCGACCTTTACCGAGCAGCAGGTTCTGACCATCAGTAACGACACCATCTTCCTGACGGGCGGAAGCTTTGTGAAACTGCCTGCAATTAGCAGTTCGGACAGCCTTGCCAACCAGATTGCCGCTTTGCAGCAGCAAATTGACGAAGTGAATTTCGTATGCGGACAATCCAAGATGCGCGACATCGACGGCAATGTCTATAACACCGTGAAGATTGGCAACCAATGCTGGGCGAAGGAAAACCTGCGCACAACACACTATGCTGACGGCTCCAGCATTGACCTGGGTAGCGACACGAGCAGCACTACAGCCTACCGCTACAACCCTGGCAACAACACAAACAACGTAGCCACCTACGGCTACCTATACAACTGGTCCGCCGTGATGCACGGTGCTAGATCCAGCGATGCCAACCCAAGCGGTGTGCAGGGCATCTGCCCCACCGGCTGGCACGTGCCATCGGATAAAGAATGGGAGGAATTGGAAAACTACGTAAGTAGCCAAAGCCAGTATGTGTGCGGCAATGCCAGCACCAAAATAGCCAAGGCGTTGGCGGCCACTTCAGGCTGGAGCAGCAGTAATACTGATTGTGCCATAGGTAATGGTTTGGAAAACAATAATGCCACTGGCTTTTCGGCACTTCCCGCTGGCTTCTACAGTTCCAACAATTATGCAATAAATTTCGGAAGCTACACCTACATCTGGTCCACTTATAAGAGCAGTAACAGGAGTGCCCACGGCTGGACTCTAGGCACTTCCTATACCTCCTTAGAGTGGTTCAGCCATGAGATATTTATTGGCCTTTCTGTCCGCTGTCTCCACGACAGCATTATCTCACCCATAAGCGAGCAGCTGAACAGTGTCCAAGAGCAGAACGCCGCCCTGCATCAGCAGGTTGCCGACTTGCAGCAGCAGCTTGACGAAATGACTTTCGTGTGCGGACAATCCAAGATGCACGATATTGACGGCAACGCCTATAACACCGTGAAGATTGGCAACCAGTGCTGGATGAAGGAGAACCTACGCACCACACACTTCAGCGACGGCACCAGCATCCCCGAAAGTCACGACACCAGCAGCACCATTGCTTACCGTTACAATAACACCTCTTCCAGCATACCACTGGCGCAGCGCGGCTACCACTACAATTGGTCCGCCGTGATGCACGGCGCGGCATCCAGCAACGCCAACCCGAGCGGCGTGCAGGGTATCTGTCCCACCGGCTGGCATGTGCCGAGCGAGGCAGAGTGGAATCAACTCACCAACTATGTGAGTAGCCAAAGCCGGTACGTGTGCGGCAGCACCGACTATGGTTACTTGTATGCAAAAGCATTAGCAGACTCAACGGGATGGGACGCCAGTAGTACTGAATGCGCCATAGGCAACGACCTCTCCACCAACAACGCAACGGGATTTTCCGCACTCCCCGTGTCATTCCGATACATCGACGATCAATACTTCCATGTAGCTAATGGAGAAGAAGCCTACTTTTGGTCCTCTAACAAGAAATATTTCTCCTTGAGTTACAGGTACGGCTATGTGTTTAATTTATATAATGGTGAATACTACCACGCGTTTTCTGTCCGCTGCCTCCGCGACACCCTTACCACTACCATAAACGAGCAGGTAAACAGCGCCCAAAATCAGCTTGAGGGTATGAACTTCTTCGTGTGCGGAACCTCCACCGTGAAGGACTACGACGACAACGAGTATAACACGGTGAAGATTGGGAACCAATGCTGGATGAAGGATAACCTGCGCACCACACACTACAGCGACGGCACCAGCATTGGCCTAGGTAGCGACACGAGCAGCACCACGGCCTACCGCTACAGACCTGGCAATAGCAGTTACAACGTGGCCACCTACGGCTACCTCTACAACTGGGCCGCCGTGATGCATGGTGCAGCATCCAGCAACGCCAACCCCAGCGGCGTACAGGGTATCTGCCCCACCGGCTGGCACGTGCCGAGCAGAGAGGAATGGATTCAGCTGACCGACTATGTGAGCGGACAGAGCCAGTATGTGTGCGGCAACGACAACAATAACATCGCCAAGTCTCTGGCAACAACCACCGGATGGGCAAACAGCAATGTTTCCTGTGCCGTGGGCAACAGCCAAGAAGACAACAACGCAACGGGCTTATCGCTCCTTCCCGCCGGCAGCTATCAAGGCAGCTACAGCTATTTCGGCGACCGCGCCAACTATTGGACCTCTCTCCAAGGCGATCCCAGTAATCTCGTTATAATGTACACCCTCAAATTCTCCGATGCCAACGTGTACAGATACGCCGCCAACAAGTACGACGGGTATTCCGTGCGTTGTCTCCGCGATGTGACCTCTGTGGGTGAACAGCTGCAAAATGTAAGTGAGCAACTGGCAAGCCTGGCAAGCCTGCCGATTGTGGTCACGGAACCGGCACATTCGGTTAACGGCGGCTACAGCAATATCGTGACAGGCGGTACGGCCATGCGGATGCCATCGGCTCCGGCCATCACCGCACGGGGCGTCTGCTGGAGCACCTCGCACAACCCCACGGTCAATGGCAACCACACCACCAACGGTTCCGGAACGGGTTCCTTCTCCGCCCACATATCAGGCCTCTCCGCCGGCACAACCTACTACATACGGGCTTACGCCACCAACAGCGCCGGCACAACCTACGGCGAAGAGGTGAGCCTCACCACCATCAACTGCGGCACCACTACCGTCACCGATATCAACGACAACACCTACAACACCGTGAAGATAGGCAATCAGTGCTGGTTGAAGCAGAACCTGCGCGCCACCTCTTACGCTGACGGCACCCCCATTACAGACGCCAGCAACACCCTCGCCAGAAGCGCCTCCACTCCTTACTTCTATGCAAACTTCTCCGGCATCAACAGCCTTGACGAGTATTACGACCGCGGCCATCTCTACAACTGGGCGGCAGTAATGCACGGTGAAAGCTCCTCCATGTCCAATCCAAGCGGGGTGCAGGGTCCCTGCCCCAACAGCTGGCATGTACCAAGCGATGCGGAATGGACACAACTTATCGACTACGTAAGCAGCCAAAGCCAGTATTTGTGTGGAAGCAGCGGCACCCAGATCTGTAAAGCGTTAGCCTACACCTCTGGATGGACAGAATATACCGGTTCTACCTGCGCCGTGGGCAATAACCAGAGCAGCAACAACGCCACGGGCTTTTCTGCCGTTCCCGCAGGCTACTTCAGCGGCTCCTCCTTTGGTGGCGTGGGTGTTTTCGCCTATTTCTGGACTTCTACAGCCTCTGGCGGCCTCGTGAGGACCGTATACATACATAACACTGCTTCCTCATCTCCTACCAGATACAGCACCTACGGCGACAACGCTTATGCGGTGCGTTGTATCCACGACTAACGAAACTTGAAATTAATTATTTATCAACAGCCGTATGTTAGTACGGCTGTTTTTTTTATCTTTGCAGCCATCAATAATAACGATTAACCAATAAAATCCTCATAGTATGAAAAAAGCTATTTTTACCCTCTCCATTGTTTTCTTTGCTTTAACAGCCATGTCGCAATCCGACATTGTGCCCATGGGCGGCACAGCGACCGGCAGCGGCGGCAGCGCCACCTACACCATCGGACAACCCGCCATCCAACGGATTCAGAACGGCAACACCTACATCATTGAGGGGGTGCAACAGCCTTACGAAATCCAGACCGTGGGCGTGGACAACCATCCCGGCATCACATTAGAGGCCACCGTCTATCCGAACCCCACCCGTAACGTGGTCCACCTGCGCATCCGCAACTATGAGATTCCCGCTGAGGGTATGACGGCGCAGCTCTACGACAACAACGGCAGGCTGCTTCGGATTATTGATGTCACCAGTCTGGAAACCGAAATCGACATGAACACCTACCCTTCCGCCACCTATCAGCTGCGCGTCATGGACGGCAAAAACCTGCTGAAGACCTTCAAGGTGGTTAAGAACAGGTAAATACAATTGACAATTGACAATTAAAAATTAAAAACTGATAATTGTCAATTTGCCAATCCTTGCAGGCAAACAGTCTGTACGGATTCGTTTTTTAGAAAAATTAAAAACAACAATATGAAAAGATTTTTCCTTCTTTTAAGTATCATCGTTTTCTCCGTAGCGGCCCTGTTGGCGCAGACCCCGCAGAAAATGACCTATCAAGCCGTCGTGCGCAACAGCGGCAACGTATTGATCACCAACCATAACGTATCTGTACGGATTTCCATCCTGCAAGGCTCCGAATCTGGAACGCCCGTGTATGTGGAAAACCACAGTACGACCACCAACGCCAACGGTCTGATGACCGTGGTGATTGGCGGCGGCAACGTCGTCAGCGGCTCCTTCGAGCATATCAACTGGGCCAACAGCCCCTATTTCTTGAAGTCGGAGATTGACCCGGACGGCGGCATCAGCTACAGCATCACCAGTGTGCAGCAGCTGATGAGCGTGCCCTACGCCCTGTTCGCACAGGAGGCCGCCAACGGATTCACCGGTGACTACAACGACCTGACCAACATCCCCAACTTCGCCAACGTGGCGACCAGCGGTGACTACAACGACCTCACGAACCGGCCCACCTTCACCGAATCGCAGATTCTGACCATCAGCAACGACACAATTTACCTCACTGGCGGAAGCTTCGTGAAACTGCCTGCGGGCTTCGACGGCAACTACAACAGCCTGACCAACAAGCCCAATCTGGCCCCCGTAGCAACCAGTGGTAATTACAACGACCTGAGCAACCGCCCGCAGATCCCGCAGATTCCGCAGAACGTGAGTGCCTTCCAAAATGATGCCGGCTACATCACCACCTTCACTGAACAGCAAGTCCTGACCATCAGTCATGACACCATCTACCTCACCGGCGGCAGCTTCGTGAAACTGCCTGCGGGCTTCGACGGCAACTACAACAGCCTGACCAACAAGCCCACCCTATTCAGTGGCAACTACAACGACCTGACTAACAAACCGAACCTCGCACCCGTAGCAACCAGCGGTAATTACAACGACCTGAGCAACCGCCCGCAGATTCCGCAGATTCCGCAGAACGTGAGTGCCTTCCAAAATGATGCCGGCTACATCACGCAGACGGCGGTACCCACCAATGTAAGCCAGTTGCAGAACGATGCGGGTTACATTACCTCGTTCACAGAACAGCAAGTCCTGACCATCAGTCATGACACCATCTACCTCACCGGTGGAAGCTTTGTGAAACTGCCAGCTGGATTCGATGGCAATTACAATAACCTGACCAACAAACCGACGTTGTTCTCCGGCGATTACAACGACCTTAACAACAAGCCGACCATCCCGACGGTTCCCACCAATGTGAGTGCTTTCACTAACGATGCGGGCTACCTCACCTCGTTCTCCGAGAGCCAGATCCTGACCATCAGTCATGACACCATCTACCTCACCGGTGGCAGCTTCGTGAAACTGCCCACTGCAGAAGGTTTCAGTGGCAGCTACAACGATTTGACCGACAAACCCACCATCCCGACGGTGCCCACCAACGTGAGTGCCTTCACAAATGATGCGGGCTACCTCACCTCGTTCTCCGAGAGCCAAATCCTGACCATCAGCAATGACACGATTTACCTTACCGGCGGCAGCTTCGTAAAACTGCCCGCAGGCTTCGATGGCGACTATAATAGTTTGACCAACAAGCCGACCATCCCGACGGTGCCCACCAACGTGAGCGCCTTCACCAACGATGCCGGCTACCTCACCTCGTTCTCCGAGAGCCAGATCCTGACCATCAGCAACGACACGATTTACCTGACGGGCGGCAGCTTCGTGAAACTTCCCGCAGGCTTCGATGGCGACTACAACCATTTGACCAATAAACCGACGTTGTTCAGCGGCAATTATAATGATCTCACAGGGAAACCGAACCTCTTCTCTGGTGATTACAACGACTTGACCAACAAGCCGACCTTCACCGAAAGCCAGATCCTGACCATCAGCAATGACACCATCTACCTGACGGGTGGCAGCTTCGTGAAACTGCCCGCAGGCTTCGATGGCGACTACAACAGCTTGACCAACAAACCGAATCTGGCTCCCGTTGCAACGAGCGGCGATTACAACGACCTTTCCAATCGCCCGCAGATCCCGCAGATTCCGCAGAACGTGAGCGCCTTCACCAACGATGCCGGCTACCTCACCTCATTCTCCGAGCAACAGGTTCTGACCATCAGCAACGACACCATCTATTTGACGGGCGGCAGCTTCGTGAAACTGCCCACGGCGGAAGGTTTCAGCGGCAGCTACAATGACCTGACCGACAAACCCACCATCCCGACGGTTCCCACGAACGTGAGCGCCTTCACCAATGACGCAGGCTATCTCACCTCATTCACCGAGTCGCAGATCCTGACCATCAGCAACGACACGATTTATCTGACGGGCGGCAGCTTCGTGAAACTGCCCACGGCGGAAGGCTTCAGCGGCAGCTACAACGACCTGACCGACAAACCCACCATCCCGACAGTGCCCACCAACGTGAGCGCCTTCACCAATGATGCCGGCTACCTCACCTCCTTCTCCGAGCAACAGGTTCTGACCATTAGCAACGACACGATTTACCTGACGGGCGGCAGCTTTGTGAAACTGCCCACAGCGGAAGGCTTCAGCGGCAGCTACAATGACTTGACCGACAAGCCCACCATCCCGACGGTTCCCACCAACGTAAGCGCCTTCACCAACGACGCGGGCTATATCACCATGGATTCTATTCCATCTATGCCCACCATACCCACCAACGTGAGTGCCTTCAACAACGATGCGGGTTATCTCACCTCGTTCACCGAATCGCAGATACTGACCATCAGCAACGACACCATCTACTTGACAGGCGGCAGCTTCGTGAAACTGCCCGCGGGCTTCGATGGCGATTACAACCATTTGACCAACAAGCCGACGCTGTTCAGCGGCAATTATAACGACCTCACCGGAAAACCGGACCTCTTCTCCGGCGATTACAACGACTTGACCAACAAGCCCACCTTCACCGAATCGCAGATCCTGACCATCAGCAACGACACCATTTACCTGACGGGTGGCAGTTTCGTGAAACTGCCCACAGCAGAAGGTTTCAGTGGCAGCTACAACGACTTGACCGACAAGCCCACCATCCCGACGGTGCCCACCAACGTGAGCGCCTTCACCAACGATGCGGGTTATCTCACCTCGTTCTCCGAAAGCCAAATCCTGACCATCAGCAATGACACGATTTACCTCACCGGCGGCAGCTTTGTGAAACTGCCCGCCGGATTCGATGGTGACTACAACCATTTGACCAACAAGCCGACGTTATTCAGCGGCAATTACAACGACCTTACCGGAAAACCGGACCTCTTCTCCGGCGATTACAACGACTTAACCAACAAGCCGACCTTCACCGAGAGCCAGATCCTGACTATCAGCAATGACACCATCTACTTGACGGGCGGCAGCTTCGTGAAACTGCCCGCCGGATTCGACGGTGACTACAACCATTTGACCAACAAGCCGAATCTCGCTCCAGTTGCAACGAGCGGCGATTACAACGACTTGAGCAACACACCCGAATATCAGGTGTTGAGTATCAGCAACGACACAGTATATCTGACCAATGGCGGTTTTGTGAAACTCACTTGGGGTAATGTCTCCAACAAACCCTCCTTCGCAACCGTAGCCTACACCAACGACTACAACGATCTCACCAACAAGCCCACCCTCTCTTCTGTGGCTTCCAGCGGTGACTACAACGACTTGAGCAACGTGCCGCCGATTCCCGTTCAGGTGCAAGCCGACTGGAACGACACCGTCGTCACAAATCCCTCCTACATCCACAACAAGCCGACCATCCCCACGGTACCCACACAATTGAGCCAGTTGAACAACGACATGAACTTCGTGACCCCAACGGAAATTCCCGTTCAAGAGCAGGCCGACTGGGAGGAAACCGACCCCACCGCCAAGTCCTACATCCAAGGAAAGCCCGATTTGAGCAGATATCTCACCACCGCCAACTTGAACAACTACGTGACCAAGACCGAAGACGAATCCATCGGCGGTGACAAGAACTTCACGGACAACGTAACGGTGGCCCCGACCGGCAGCATGGAAGTTCCTTCCGTACTCAACAATGTGGGAGCCAACGGCACTTTGAATCTTTCCACCTCTACAGGCTCCGGCAACTGCGAGCAGACCGTGAATTTCTGCGATTTGCAAACCGTGTATAATGACATCCTGGCTAAGTTCAACGCCTTGAACGACCAGATCAGCGACCTTCTTGACAGCATCAACGGCCTCAACAAGCAGATCAACACGCCGAAGGACGGCGAGGCCTGCCCCACCACGCCAACGGTTTCCGACTACAGCGGGAAAACGTATAACACCGTGAAAATCGGCAACCAGTGCTGGATGAAAGAGAGTTTGAGAAGCACATCTTATGCGGATGGAACTTCTATTACCAGTTTCATTTCCACCTTTAAGTCAGACTCCACTTATGCAAGATATTTCCCGAACAACAACTCCTACATTGGTAACCAATACGGTTATTTGTATAACTGGTTTGCTGTAATGAGAGGCGGCAAGACTCCGACATCCAGCAACAGCAATCCCAGCCATGTGCAAGGCATTTGTCCCAACGGATGGCATGTACCCAGTTTGGCAGAATGGGAAGAGCTGAAAACGTATGTAACCACCAAATATGACAATGATGATTATATCTTCGCCGCAAATAACAACTTATGGAATGATACACCTGATGAAACTTGGAACAAATTAGGTTTTTCAGCCATTCCTTTAGGCGAAATCATTAATGATGAGGGTTCTATCGATATAACTGAATATGGGGATTACGCTGGTTTTTGGTCATCCACTATCAGTAATGGGAACAGACCTTATTGTCCCTACATTTCCAACAGCCTGACAACTGATTATGCGGGATTCAGCTTCTTTGTCGGCCAGCAAGTTCGCTGCATCCGTAATGAGGACGCCTCCACTTCTTCAGAGGTGCCGGCTGTCAACACCCCTACGGTGGTGACTCTCGACAGCATCAGCGGCATCACTCAGACCAGTGCTTTCATCCTGGGCGGTAAGATCACGGACGACGGCGGCATGCCCATCACTGCGTACGGTATTGTGATTGGCACCTCAGCCAATGTAACGTATGAGACGGCTCTCAACGGGAAAGAATGGTCAGGAAGACCTAACCTGCCTTACACCATGATCGGGAGTACGATCACAGGCCTCAGCACCAACACCCAATACTACTACCGTGCCTACGCCACCAATGCCGTCGGCAGCGGATACGGGGAGGCCGTTGCCTTCCACACGGTGAAGGACGGCCAGCCCTGTCCGGGCATCGCCACAGTAACCGACATTGACGGCAACACTTACAACACCGTGATGATTGGCAGCCAGTGCTGGCTCAAGGAGAACCTTAAGGTGACCAAGGCCGCTGACAACACGCCGGTGGAATACTCCACTCCGAACGCAAACGCTTCTTATACTGGAAAGTCCTACAAATGGGCTGCGGCCATGTATAATGCATCGCCCTCTGCCTTGGGTGTATATAATGAAAGAGGCATCTGTCCTGTGGGCTGGCATATCCCGAACGATGCCGAATGGAATGAACTGATCACCTATGCCGGTGCCAATTCCGCCAAAAAACTATCCTCTACTTCTGGATGGAACTCTTCCAGTACGGCAAACACTCCTGGCAACAACCAAAGCACCAACAATGCGACTGGGCTGAACTTCTTAGCATATCCCAACTTCTCTCAAAATTATGTTTACCTGGTGAGTTCGAACGACATCAGCCGTTTCTGCATCAGTTATAACGCAGAGAATGCCTCTGTCGGTTCTGGTGTCAGCACCACAGGATACGGTGTGCGTTGTCTGAAGGATGCCAACACCACGGCAGAATCGCCCACACTGCCCAAAGTGGAGATCGTATCGGTGAATGCATCCACAAATCCTGCCTATCAGAAAACCATTACAGCAAGAGTGACTGACAACGGCGGATCCAGTATTACAGACCGTCGTATCATATACTCCAAAAACCCGCATCCGTCAACAAGCAACATGACCAGTTACGGCTCTTTCACCGACAACACTGCCAGTAATTTCATCATGACCTCCAATCTGGAGGCCAACACCACCTACTATTTCCGGGCAGCGGCCTGTAACAGTGTAGGATGGAGCTACAGTGAGGAATACAGTTTCACCACACCGGCCGGCGGCGGCGGTTTGAAATGTCCCGGCACCCCCACCGTCTCTGACAAAAACGGCAACAGCTATCCCACCGTGCAGATCGGCACACAGTGCTGGATGGCCCAGAACCTGCGCAGCACCACCTACCCGGGCGGCGGCAGCATCACCAACTATCTCCCCAACGGCGCATCCTTGAACAGCAACTACGGCCGTCTCTACACCTATACTGATGCCATGAACGGATCAGTGAAGGTGGGTACGCAAGATGTGCAGGGGGTCTGTCCCTCCGGCTGGCATCTGCCTTCCTTCAACGAATACGGAACCCTGTTCAATTATCTGCGTGGAGAATCGGCCTACCAGTGCGGTGGCTCATCCACCAAGATAAGCAAGGCCCTATCCTCCAAAGCCGGTTGGCAGTCCTCCACCGATGTCTGTTCCCCCGGCCAAGAAATGTCTTCCAACAACGCTTCTGGCTTCAACGCCTACCCTGCCGGCCGTTCTTTCAGCTCGACGTATTACGACTATGGCACAGCCGCCGTGTTCTTGACTTCCGACAAAGGTAATCCCAACGCACTGGAAATCAGCTACGATGAGCCAATGACCGATGCTCTAAACATAAGCTTGTCAAACGCTTTATCCGTACGCTGTGTCAAGGGTGCCACGCCGCCTTCCGTAATGACGGATTTCGGGGCCTCCAACATTGGACTCAACAAGGCCACGGCGGGTGGAAGCCTCCTCACCGACGGTATCAACGCCACCTTCAAAGCGGACAGTGTCCTCGAAATGGGTATCTGCTACTGCAATGCTGATGTCTCCACCGAACCGACCTACAGCAACAGCCGGAAGACGGCAACGGTGGCCGCCGGTTCATTCTCTGTAACTCTGACAAGCCTTTCCCAGAACGCCACATACTACTATCGCGCCTTTGCCAGGAATGCCTACGGCATCCAATACGGCGCTGTAAGGAGTTTCTCCACCTTGAAAGGCGCCCGCGTGAACACACAGACCCCTACCAACATTGACACCACTCATTGCACATTCTCCGGTTACGTCTATAAAAATGGTGCCGACTCTGTCACCAGCTATGGATTCTATCTATATAAAGTGAATGCCAATGGCAGTTTGACTACTGTTGCGAACATTGACAGGGAAAATATTGGCACATCTACCAGGAACGGCATTCTCGCCACGCTCATTTCCAAGCCGAGCTCAACCTCCAACGGATACTTTAAATTCAACCTTTACAACTTGGAACCGGGCGTAACATATAGAATCAAGGCGGAAATATATTATATGAGTAATGGTGGCGGGGCCTGGACAACCACATCCCAAAATGCCGACACAGCCATCACGAAAGATTTCACCACACTGGCCAAGCCATCTGTAACCACGACATCGGTCACCTACGCCGGCTCCGGCAACTCCTACACCTGGAAAGGGAATGTCACCTCTATAGGCAACCCCACCAATTCCTCCTCCTTTGAAAAGGGCTTTGTCTATGGAGATGAGTCATACCCTGTTCCCACTTTAGAAAACAATTATAATAGTTATTCTGTTTCAGGAGCCTATACAGGTGAATTCACTAGAGGTACATCTTTTAGTATCCCGAATAAAACATGGTATGTGCGTGCATACGCCAAGAACGATGTTGGCATTTCGTACGGCGAAGTCATTTCCTTCACAACCCCTAGCGAACCATCCGCATCATTCGGAACCGAATATGGATCTTCTTATTATTATAGTGAACATGTCACTAAAAACAAAATCGAGTTACGGTTGTATTCTAGCAGTTCAGTTCCTTTAATCGAGCAAGGTTTTCTTTATACCTCCAGTTCCTCTGCAGCCGCATCCATTCCCACATCCCTTCCGACATCTACGAGTGTGAGCAATGCCAGCTCCGGTTGGGTGAAACAAGCGGCTTCCAACACCAATACCGGTTATATGACGCTGGCCTTGAATGGTTTGACGAGCAACACCACCTACTATATCGTCGCATACGCCAAAAGTCCATTTGGAACCACCATCAGTTCATCAAAAAAAGTGGTTAAGACACAACTGAACTGTGGCCAGACGTTGACCGACCAAGACGGCTTCACCTATAATACGGTGACCATCGGTTCCCAGTGCTGGATGAAGCAGAATCTCAAAGCCAAACACTTTGACAACACCGTTAATTTCTCCACATCCGGCACTGGTACGGCCATCACACTTCAAGAAGGCTCCAGTCCCACGCTGTCAGCTGTCAATCCGTACCGTTACAACCCCAACAACACGGCCAGCAACGTAGGTTCTTACGGATATCTCTACAACTGGCCTGCCGCCACGGGTTACGGTGTGAGCAACTATACGGGCTCCAATATGACGACATCCCTTGGCAGAAAGCAGGGTGCATGCCCGCGTGGCTGGCATATTCCCTCCAATGCCGAACTCAGAACCCTGGACGACAACCTCAGCAGCAATTTCAACCCGCAATTTGCCGGCTTCGTAACCACCTATTACCAGGTGCCGGGTGCCAATGTGTATTACTGGGGCTTTGAGTCGCTGGATGCCGAATACATCCGAGTGCTATACATAAACGCGAATTACCAGACTTCCTCCACCTATCATTACGTGTTGGATAACGCTGCAACATCTATCAAGTCAACGGGTGTGTCCGTACGCTGCTTACAAGATTAGGGATTTGAAAAACGATTTTTGCGGATCTAAAAAACAAGACATGAAAGTACCCGAACGATACTACGATGAGATCTTCCCTTTCGCCGGACAATGGAATATGCCCAGCGCGTGCGGCCTGAAAATCATCCGCAAAGATGAACAAACCTACGTGATTGTCACGGAATTGTACCAGGAGAATCCTGGTACATCCGTGACGTACGCGGGCAAGTCGTTAGCGCAACAGATATGCGAAAAGAAGGGGCTCGACCTCTCGCAAATCCACTACATCGAATGCAACCCCGACACCAACTCCAAACTCTCCTTCTACGACGAGGAGTATTTCGAGGTGTCGTTTGCCGATGAGAGACCCGCCTACCGGCAACTGTCCGCGGAAGAAGTGAAAGACATACTGAGTTAAAAATTAAAAATTGAGAATTGCCAGTTTGTTGATCCTTGCGGGCCGAGAGTCTTGCAGGGATTCTTTTTGCTTGAGAATAATTTAAAAACTACACCGATATGAAAAGATTTTTACTTCTACTAAGCATCGTCGTTTTCTCCGTAGCGGCCCTGTTGGCGCAGACCCCGCAGAAAATGACCTATCAAGCCGTCGTGCGCAACAGCGGCAACGTGTTGATCACCAACCATAACGTATCTGTAAGGATTTCCATCCTGCAAGGCTCCGAATCCGGCACGCCCGTGTATGTGGAAAACCACAGTACGACCACCAACGCCAACGGTCTGATGACCGTGGTGATTGGCGGCGGCAACGTCGTCAGCGGCTCCTTCGAGCATATCAACTGGGCCAACAGCCCCTATTTCCTGAAGTCGGAGATTGATCCGGACGGCGGCATCAGCTACAGCATCACCAGTGTGCAGCAGCTGATGAGCGTGCCCTACGCCCTGTTCGCGCAGGAGGCCGCCAACGGTTTCACCGGCGACTACAACGACCTGACCAACATCCCCAACTTCGCCAACGTGGCGACCAGCGGTGACTACAACGACCTCACCAACAAGCCCACCATCCCGAGTTATCAGGTGCTGAGCATCAGCAACGACACGCTCTACCTGACCAACGGCGGCTTCGTGAAACTGCCCGTCAGCTTCGACGGCGACTACAACCATCTGACCAACAAGCCGAATCTGGCCCCCGTAGCCACCAGCGGCAACTACAACGACCTCACCAACAAGCCCACCATCCCGAGCTATCAGGTGCTGAGCATCAGCAACGACACGCTCTACCTGACCAATGGCGGCTTCGTGAAACTGCCCGCGAGTTTCGATGGTGACTACAACCACCTCACCAACAAGCCCACCCTTTTCAGCGGCAATTACAACGATTTGACTAACAAGCCGACGTTGTTCGATGGTAATTATAACAACCTGACCAACAAACCGAACCTCGCACCCGTGGCCACCAGCGGCAACTACAACGACCTGAGCAACCGCCCGCAAATCCCGACAGTTCCCACCAATGTGAGCGCCTTCCAGAACGATGCCGGCTACCTCACCTCCTTCTCCGAACAGCAGGTTTTGACCATCAGTCACGACACCATCTATTTGACGGGTGGCAGCTTCGTGAAATTGCCCACAGCGGAAGGCTTCAGCGGCAGCTACAATGATTTGACCGATAAGCCGCAAATCCCCACCGTGCCCACCAACGTAAGCGCCTTTACCAACGACGCGGGCTATATCACCTCCTTTACCGAGCAGCAGGTTTTGACCATCAGCAACGACACGATTTACTTGACGGGTGGCAGCTTCGTGAAACTGCCCACGGCGGAAGGCTTCAGCGGCAGCTACAACGATTTGACCGACAAACCGAATCTCTTCTCCGGCGATTACAACGACTTGACCAACAAGCCCACTTTCACCGAGAGCCAAATCTTGACCATCAGCCACGACACCATCTATTTGACCGGCGGCAGCTTCGTGAAACTGCCCACGGCGGAAGGCTTCAGCGGCAGCTACAACGATTTGACCGACAAACCGAATCTCTTCTCCGGCGATTACAACGATTTGACCAACCGCCCGCAGATCCCGCAGATTCCCCAGAACGTGAGCGCCTTCACCAACAGATCGGAAGAGCGCCGTGCAGG
>JAEEGG010014901.1_pt1 | contig 16391 bp, 16 predicted proteins | sample 9134161 | NCBI WGS metagenome assembly JAEEGG01 (sample SAMN16246543, study PRJNA631951) | gut metagenome | biome: gut microbiome; feature: rumen; material: CR-attached | host: Bos | place: Iran: Karaj | collected 2018-10
ACAGCCAAAGAATGACCAGTTGAGGGCCCAGTATAGAGGCGTTGATGGTGTAGTTAGGGAAATGAGGAGGAACTTTTCTCGTATGCACCAAGATTATATACCACAAGTTGAAGATTATGTGATTGCCCATCCAAGTGCAATGACCATTGACTGGTGGATAACCAGCGCAACTAATTTTACCATTGAGACTTACAGCGGTCAGTGGAGTTATGATGTTCAAGGTAATACCAGTGATTTTGATTTTGAAAAGATAGGTAGCCAGTTGAAGGTCAGCCCTAAGAACCAGAACGATACGAACAGCATAAGGAACTTACTATTTAGTTTCTCGGCTGGTACAAGTACGGCAACTACTACGGCAACGGCCCAGCAGTTGAGGAAGCCAGTTTTCGCCTACCAAGGCCACGATTATACCATACCATCTTCCGGCAGTTCATTACCATTTAGCGTGGTCAGCGATTATAGGTGGTGGATAATTGACGGCTTCCCTACCGATTATGTTAGTTATAACCCAGCGGTGAATGACGGCGTTCATCCTAATAGTGCAACGACCGGAACAACATTTAACGCAATAGTGCCCCAGAATACGACTGGCGACGATATACCAATACTGGGTACTACCTATTTTGATATGTGGTACTATGATAGAAGCGGAGCGTTAAGAACGGACGAATATAATCATAGAATAAATGGTTTCAAGCAACTGGCTGGCGTTGATGAATTACATGCGACACAGAACCGCTCATTTGCCGATATTTCAAGCGGTGGAACGACAAGTGGCCAGTATTATTTGACCATATATGCGACTGCCGCATGGGGAATTACGAGCCCAGAATGGGTCAGTTTCAGCCCAAGTACCGGAGCGGCCGACGAGACTATTATAGCCTATTTGTCAGTAGGGGCGAATAGTGGAACAAGTAGAAGCGGCCAGATTTCAGTTTCCGCTGGAACCGCAACCCCAGTTTTGATTAACATTTCCCAGCAAGCGGCATATGTGCCACCAGAGGTCGGTTATGTTGATATTACACCTAAGAGCCTAAGCGTTTCAAGTGCCCAGAGCGTTGGTAATCTATTTGAGGTAAGCGCTAATACCGCATGGACAATAACCAGCCCAGAATGGACGATATGGAGTATAACACCTAATGGCAGCAGCCCTATTACTGGCGGAACTGGAAGCAAGACCATTTATGCAGTCGTAAGCGAGAATAGTGGTACTACACAGCGTACCGGAACAGCCGTTTTTTCATCTGCCACGAATAGTGTAAATGTTTCTATTACCCAGAGTGCCGGAACGCCATATGTGCCACCTACACCAGTGGGTAATTTAGAGTTAGACCCAGCGTACATTTCTCCGGCGGCAACAACCACCACATGGTACCAAGTGGAGTGCAATAATTATACGGCTGAGAATTACCAGTTAAATTACCAAGATAGCTGGGCGAAGTTTTATAATGGAAATGATTTGTCATCAGCCGAGGAAGTGGATATGGTTGAAAGTGATTTTAGCCAGATATTATGGCTACGAGTTGAAGGAGGCCGTAATAGGAGTACCACGATACTATTTGAAGGTGAAGATACCGGAACGATAATCGGTTTTTACATTAACCAGCCGTAAAGCAGTAATAGCCAAAAATAATATTAAATAGGTAAATTATGATATAAATGGCAGATAGGTTAGAGGAGATTTTAGGCAAGCGATTTAACAGCCTAAAAGAACTTAAAGAGGAAATAAAGAGGCTACAAGACAGCATAGTTAATTTAAATACGGACAGCGAAGAGTTCATTGAGACCAATAAGAAGCTCATCGCCGCCCAAGAGCAATACACCTCGGTTTCAAGGGCCACAAAAGATGTTATAAATGCGAACACTGGGTCGCTGGCGGAAATGGAACGCAAGTACCGCGACATGTACCAGCAGTACAAGAACATGAGCAAGGCTGCAAGGGAAGGTAGCGAGGGGCTGGACTTAAAGGATAAACTGGAAAGGTTGTCCAATAACATAAACAACATTAAGAAAGGGGTCGGCGATTTTAAAAGTAATATAGGCCGATACAGCGACGCAATAGTTGAGGCGTTCGGTCGCATGGGCGGAAGCGTAAGTGGCTTAGTAGGCCCATTTAAGACCGCTACGCAAGGCATTTCGGCGTTTAATACAATGTTGAAGGCTAATCCGGTAGGAGCAGTTATAGGCCTAATTATGACCCTAATAGGAGTACTAAAACAACTGGGGTCAAGCATTAAGGACGACGAAGAGAGCCAGATGAGAATGAACGAGGCTATGGCCTCCTTCCAGCCTATTATAGACGCAGCGAAGAACGCAATGACGGCGTTCGGTAGAGCAATAGTTAGTGTCGTAGAGTTTCTGGGCAAGGCCGTAGAGAAGGCAAGGGAAGCGACAGCAGCATTTACCGATTTTCTGGGCATTACCAAGGGCGCTAAGGAAGCGGTTAAGGAGCAGAATAAGAATTACAAGGACTTAGCGAAAAGTACCGACGAATTAACGCTTAAAAAGCGTGAATACCAGAAGTTAAACGCTAAGGATGAAGACGCAGTTGAGACGCTAAGAGAAGAGGCCAGTGAGACCGAGAACTTAAAAGAAAAACGAGAACTACTACAAAAGGCTAAGGATAAGCAAGCAGAGATTGACCAGCGTAATTTAGAACTGGCCAAGGAAGACCTACGCATATTACAAGAGCGAAGTAAATTAACCTCCAATAGTACGGAAGATGAGGAGGAGTTAGCCGAAGCAGAGACGAAAGTTAGCCAAGCGTCAGCGACGGCGGCGAGGAACGCAAGGCGTTTTAATAGAGAATTAAAGGCAACAGAGAAAGCAACGAAAAGTGCCGCCGGAGCGTTAGTTGATTATAGTGAAGAGGCCAAGAAGATTTATGAAGAGGCGATTGAGAATGATAAGAGCGAAATAACCAGATTGACCGAGAAGTACGAGAAGGAAAAGAAATTACTGGAAAAGTACCATTACGATACCACGATTTTAACCAAGCAGTATAACGAGAACCTAAAAAAGGCCACCCAGACGGCCAATAATGAGCAGCTTGAAAAACTGGGTAAGCAGTTTAGTAGTATGCAGACCATGTGGGTAAATAATGCGAAGGCCGCCGGAATGAGTGAGGCCGAAATTAACCTCCAACTGGCTAAAAACGCACTTGATATTTATGACTGGATGGCAGAAAGCGTTAATAATGTAATGAACGATATTAATGCGGAGTTAAAGGAAGGCAGAGGCAACCTCGAAGGAGCGTGGTGGGCGATTAATAAGTTTATAGAAGAAGGTAAGCAGTTAGGCTTAGACATAGATTTTCCCCCAGAGGCGTGGCCGGAAGATATTAAGGAACGAATGGAAATGGCCAAGAGGGTAATAGGCGACTACGGCGTAATTTTGAAGAAGAAGGTTGAAGAAATGGCCAATGACCTACGATTTGACGAGCTGGATAAGGCGCTATCCCAAGGCTTAGAGACCAATTTGTATGAGTATGTTTATGACCTATTACAGAAGGATAGTAGCCCAGAAGGTTATAAGAAGATAGTTGAGTCAGTTTCTACAATGGAGTATGAGATTTTGAACCAGAGAAAGATAGCGTATGAGACCGAACTTAACGATTTTCAAGGAACCCAAGAACAGAAGCTGGAAATACTACAAAACTATTATGCGATAGTCGGCGAAATGAGGGAAAGAGAGGCCGCAGCGGCCGAACTGGAAGCGGAAAGGAATGAGGCCATTACGACCTCAGCGTTCGCCAGATTTGACGCAGAAGCAAGTGCAATACAGACCATTACCAACGCAATGTCCAGTTATATACAAGCGCAATTGAACGATGGTAAAATTACCAAGCAAGAGAGCGAGAAAAAGATTAAGACATTGAAGAAGTTAGAGGCAGTAGCACTGGCGGTTAATATAGCCCAGATAGCGGCCTCCACAGCGGCTGGCATTATGGATGTGTGGAAGAGTTATGGAGCCGAGTTGGCGCTTAACGCAGAGACGGCGGCAGCGACTGGTCCAGCAGCAGCGGCTACTAAGGCGGCGCTTGACGCTAAGAGTTTAGCATCAGCGATTTTGCGTACCGGAGCGATAGGAACCGCTGGCGCAGCTAACATAGCAGCGGCGGCGATGGGTAGTATATCTAAGCAGCAGAGCCTAAGTGGCCAGCTTGAAGGAACTGGTGGAAGTACCGGAGGAGTTTCAGCCGTGGCCAATGTCCAAGAAATAGATAGCACCCCCTACACCTACACCAGAACATTACAGACCCAAGAGGAATATGACGATTTAACGCAGCGTCCAGTCTGGGTCAGCGTTAGCGACATAGAAAGTGGGCTTAACCAGAGGGTGAGAGTAGTGGATGAAAGCAGTTTTTAACAAAAATGTTAAGTTTTAATAATAAAGGATATTAAAAAGGTAAGATTATGATTTATAACGGACTTCCAGTCTTTGATTTAACGATTGAAGACGATAACATATTTGAGAATGTTTCGCTGGTAGATTTTCCAGCGATACAACGAGATTTCGTCCATTTCGCCGAGGATACAGAGATAAAGTTTTCGGTGAATGAGGAAAAGCATATAGTCTCCGGTCCGGTACTAATCCCAGACCAACTAATTTACCGCCGCCAAGGGAATAAGGAATATTATGTTCGTTTTTCCGCTGAGGCGATTGAGCAGATGGCCCTAAGATTTTTCCAAGACAGCAAGCAGAACGAAGGTAATGTAATGCACGAAGTGGAGGTTAATGGAATTACCTATTTTGAGAGTTATATAGTAAATAGGGAAAGGGGAATAGCGCCAACTGATTTTAGTGATTTGCCGGACGGCACATGGTTTATGAGTGCCAAGGTTGAGAATGAACAATTATGGGCCCTAATTAAAGAAGGAAAGATAAGAGGTTTCTCCATAGCAGCAGAATTAACCCAGAGACCAGCCAATGACGAGATAGATACGCTGGAAGACCTAATGGAATACATTAATAAACTTAAATAAATAATTAATAATCAATAAATTATGAAGATAACACAGCGTTTGAAAGTTATGTTGAAGAGCATTTTGAACATTACTATGGGCGAAATTGCAACTGATAAGGCGACGCTCGTCTGGGACGGCGAAGGCGAACTTGAAGCTGGAATGGAGGTTTTCGTAATCGGTGAAGATGGTGAGCCAGTCGCAGCCGAGGACGGAGATTACACTACGGAAGATGGTAAGGTAATCGTGGTCGCAGAAGGTAAGGTCGCTGAGATTAAGGACGACAGAGCAGAGGTCGCACCGGAAGAGAAGGCCGAGGAAATGGCTGAGGAGAAAAACGAAGAGGTTGAGCCAGCCGACGAGCCAGAGACAACTGAGGAAGAAGAGCCCAGCGAAGAGGACAGAATTGCGGCAGTTGAGGCCAAGATTAACGAAATTGTTGAGGCTATGAACCAGTTTGTAAATAGCATTGCATCACTTGAAGGCCGCATTGCAGAACTTGAAGGCAAGCTCGCCAAGGTTGAGGCCCCAGCAGCAGAACCAGTTGATGAGGAACCTATTAATGAAAAAGAGACCCCTAAGTCTAAGTTTTCACTATTAAAAAGGAACTAAACTGGAACTAATTTATCATTAATGTTAAAAAAATTAAATAATTGATATTAAAATAAAAAAGGAATTAAATTATGGCATGTTTGAGTAATTATACATTGCGTGGCATTACAAGCGATTGTAATCCGGTCCTCGCTGGTATCAGCGAAGTTTATCTGGGCTACTACGGAGATTTTAATGTCTCAGCAGATACTACTGGCAACACCGACACAAGACATACTATTACGGCTATGACCGCAGTTAGTGGAAGTAATAAGATTTACAAGTACGAGTTTCCTAAGAACACTTCCAGCCTAAACAGCACATTTACTAAGGATGAGGCTAATGGAAGTCGTTATTACACCAACACTTTGACCCTCGTTTTCAGTCGTTATGAGAACTACAAGCACATGGAGGTTGAGGCTATGGGTGCAGAGCAGTTGATTGCGATTGTTAAGGACTATAACCTTGACGAGAATGGTAATCCCCAGTACTGGTTTGTCGGTTTTGACGGCTATTTGAGCACCGACAGCATTGAGGCCGGAACTGGCGCAAGTGCCTCTGACAGAAATGGTTATGAGCTTACGATGAACGCTACTTCAGCTTTCCTCCCTATGAAGATTGACTATGATACTTTCAAAAATAACATCTTCAACGGACAGTAAGTTAATTAAAAAGTTTAAAAAGTAATAAATAATAAATAAATAAGAAAAAATAGTTTAAAGATATGGCAAGTGTAAATGACCTAATTGTTAATCTGCCGGAATACATTGAGCAGAACAAGGAACAGCTCTATGTTGATTCAATTGTACCTAATGAGCTTCGCTGGTTTGACCTCATGCTCGGCGTTAAGCATAAGGAGGCCCTTCACTACCTTGATAGTGAAATTACCCTCCATGCCGCAGATTGTGGCTGGACCCCAGACGGCAGTGATACCCTAAGTGAGAGATATGTGGAAGTTAATCTCGTGTCCATCGAAAAGAGCTTCTGTTATATGGACCTTAAAGAGACCTACGGAAATTACCAGTACAAGTGGGAGGCCGGAATGGAGACGCTTCCGTTCGCCCAGAAGTTCGCAGAGTCTAATGTGGCAGCGGTGAAGCGTGCCGTTAATGAGCTCGTATGGACCGGAGACGAAGACCTCGGCATTACTGGTTTCATCGCTGATATTGCGGAGGTTTCTGGTAATACCATTGAGTTTGCATCTGGCGACACCGCAGTTGCGAAGGTAGACGCTATGGTCGCTGCGACTACCGCTAAGATGCTCCGTAAGGGTGTTCGTATTTTTATGAGCCAGACTGACTACCGCAATTATGTAATTGAGTCTAACTCAACATGTTGCGCTAATCGTCCAGTCCTTGACGCTGCAAGTGAGAGCATTACCTACGCTGGCGACAGCAGAATTACCCTCGTACCTATGGAAGGCCTCGAAGGCACTGATGTTATGGTAGCCGCTACCCCAGATGCGCTCGTTTATGCCACAGACCTAAGGGATAGTGAAACTCACTACGACCTATGGTTTGACAAGAAAGAGCAGACATTTGACCTTCGCATTTTGTTTGCGGCTGGCACAGCAGTTCGCTTCCCAGATGAGGTTATTTCTGGTACTGACGGAAGATAATTGAGCGAGAAAATAGATTATGATTAATGGAGACCCTAAGTGGTTTCCATTTTTCGTTATAAAGGATATTAAATAGGTAAGGTTAATAATCGTAATAAAAGAAGACGAAGATGATTATATACGAGCGAGATAAAAAAGAACTAATCGTCCCAGCGACATTTGCCGGAGGCGGTGATAGTGATTGCGGCCCAGCGGTTGAGAAGGCCTATGAGGAAGGCTGGAACGAGGGCTGGCAGAGCGGCTGGACTGGGGGATATGCGTCCGGCAGTAGCGAATGCAGTGGCAGTTGTAATATACAGCAGACAAAGTACATTTATGTGAATGATAGGCCCACCGCTGGTGAAGTTTTTATAGAGCCAGACGAAGGCTATGATGGTGTTTTTCAAGGAGTTGCGAACATTGATAACGCACTGGACAAGTTTTATAATGAAGGCTATGCGGCTGGGTCAGCCACCAGTTGTAATCTACAAGAAGGCAGATATTATGTACCAGTATGGCCAAATGGGTCAAGTGGAGAAGTGAATATATTACCAGACGAAGGCTATGATGGTTTTTCCAATTTCCGTATAAATGACTGGGACGGCCTATGGTCATATTATAGTGCTGGTAGTGAAAGTGTTAGGAGCCAATTTACCACATTAAATGTTAGCGGTAATGGGATATATGAGTGTTCTGGCGACGCTGCGTATAATGTTGTTAATGTTAATATAGATAGTGTTGGATTTTATATGACACTTTCCGGTACGGCCACATTTGACAGAGATATTATGTTCAGCCGAGACCAAGGTGATAAGGCCACGATACAAGTGTTTTTGGAAAGTACGAACTTAACCAGAGAATGGTTGGACGAACCATACATTTTCATTGACGGAGTGAGTTTAGCGCAGTTAAGGGATAATAATACTACCATTTCAGCCGGAACACATACAATTACCGCTGATATTAATCAGTTCGCCTCACAGCAGACCTATTTTCAGCCATTTACTGTAAATAGTGTTGTGGCCTTCACTGGGGAAAGTTCAACGCCAGATGTACATTTTGATTACAAAGTATGGTACAGCAGAGCAAGATAAAAACAAGATATTTAATTAAGATAACAAAAGATAATAAATAATTTTAAAAATAGTAGAAGAAGATGAGACAGACTATTTTGAATGAAGCGCCATTTCAAGTTTTAACCACGGCGTTCAGCATCGGCCCCAGCCAGACTGGATACGATTTGCAGATTTCCGCAGACGGAGTTAATTTTTCAACACTTTTTAGCGTACCAGCGGATACGACAAGAATGATAACTAATGTCGCCAGAGGCAGTACCTACCGCTGTCTCGGTAATGATGGGCAGATTGTCGTTAATTGGGTGAGAGATTGCAGCGACGGAGAAGGTGGCGGCGGTGGCACTGGCCCACAAGGCCCTATGGGACCACAAGGAGCGACCGGACCACAAGGCCCAGAAGGAGCACAAGGAGCACAAGGCCCAGCCGGAAGCGGTGGCACTGGTGATAACTATATTTTGAAGAGTTCGCTTGATATACCGGAGAATGCCGAAGTGGGTGATGTTTTTGCCATTAACGCAAGTGGAACGCCAGCCCAGTACGGAAGCGCATGGACTGATACCAATGAGACCACCATTAATTTGTATGATGTTCAAGCTGTTAGAGTTAGAGTAGTACAAGATGGTTATTTTGACTTCGGTTTTGACGACGCTGACTGGCATGACGGAATGCACCAGTATGTGATTAATAACGGAACCGAACTTTCTACGACTGACCAGAGTGATAGAGTTGAGGTTGTTTCTCCAACTGAGTTGAAGTTCATTAACCCATCATGGTATCCTACCAAGCATAATGGTAAAACTATGCATGTTAAGCTTGATAATGGCTATTTGTATGTATGGAGTGATGATATAAACGAACTACACCTCACTGATATAGCCCAGAATGGCTTAGGTGGAACGATTGAGACCGGAGAGGTTGTACCAGAGGTCCCAAGTGTTATGGGAACTTACCAAGCGATTGAAAGTGAAGTTTATCTGGTTAAGGTTGATTTTCCTAATGGTACTATTAACGGAGACCACTGGGATAGCACTGATATGACCATTACCACTAACGAATGGCCATCAGCGGCTACAATGGTGGTTAATATAGAGTGGTACGGAAGCCACTACTATTTTGAAGTAGCAGATAGCCAGAACCAATTGATTACCATTTATGATGATAACGAGGAAAAGGTACTCGTTGTTGTTGAGGGTGATAGTGGCACTATTAATTTAGGCCAAGAATATAGTTATACTTTTTCCGGCGGAGTTTTCACCATTGTCGGTGCGTCAATGTGTTATTGGGAGAACATTGTTGATATTACTGGCACTGGCGGAATAGACAAGAGAAGGCTGTTGTATGCAGACGAGGCTGATTACCAGAAGATTTTGCCGAATGGAGAGAATGACCAAGACCTCATTGCGTGGAACGGCTACTCCCATGAATGGGGTGTCCAGCGTGGTGAAAGCATTGTTATTGACAGATTAAGGGGATATGGCCAGTATAATAACGGCCAAGAGGCACTGGTAAGAAAAGATTACTGGGACTTGAACTGGCACCCAGTTATAATTTCCAGCGATGTTTTGAATATTGTTAAGATTTCCCAGAGCGATTATGATACGCTGGTGTTGAATAACGAGGTTTCGGCTACTACATTATATTTGATTGTTGATAATAACCAAGGGTCATAATTGATTGATTATGAGATATGTAGATTACATTTATAACGCTGGAAGTGGTATGTATGGTCTGGACTTAGGGTACAGACCTACTACCGCTACCACCATGGAAGTGCGAGGAATGCCATATGTTGATGGTAATCTATGGATAGGAACTGGGCCGGAAGGAGCCACTTCTTACGGCCAATGGTTTCGTCTATTTACCTACCAAGATAACATTATAACATTTGACTGCCCAGTGGATAGTTCATGGAGAGGCGAAGCGAATTATAACGGCAGTGCCGAGTATGAAGATTTTAGCTGCGGTTTTGCCAACGGCGATATATATGTGGGTACTACCGCCGGAACGCAGAGTGCTCCAATGACTGATTACGATTTAACAATGTTTGACGGCGTTAATAATAGTACGCTTAAATGTTGGGGTGATGGTAATTTGTATAACGGCGGAACCTCCAAGTTCTATGAGATATGGATATATGAGGATGGCCAGTTAGTTAGGCATTACCTACCAGCAGTTGAGAATGGCGAGGCTGGACTTTACGAAGAAATAGGTCAGCAGTTTTATGGCAAGATTGCCGGAACACCAGACATTAGCTGGCAAGAGAAGCCGTTGTTAATGTACAGCGGTGGAACGAATGTCGTTTTTGAGGCAAGCGGCGGAAGTTTTTCAGCAAGATTCCAAGTTAATGAGAACCTAAGTGCGGAGACTTACCACTGGGCCGTTAAACAACTGACGAATACGACCGCCGGAAGCGCATGTACGATTTCATATAATGGCCAGAGTGGTCTTACCGAGTTTAGTGGTAAAACAGACGGCATTTATGACTTTGATTATGTTATGGAGCCGTGGGACGGAACCATCAGCGGTAGCCCAAGCGATAGTCGTTATAGAAGTGCGATTTTCCACATTACCATTTATGACGACGCTACCGGACAGCCAGCTGGTTTTGAGGATAATATACAGCGATTGAGGCAGAAGAACCCCCTTATCCAAGGGAAGCCAGTTTATCTGGGCGGAGACGAGGTAAATACTATTTATCTGGGCGGAGATAGTGTGATTTCAGCCTATTTAGGCGAAGACCTCGTTTTTGACACCTAATTTCTTAGTTTTTAACTGATTTTATTTATTTCCCACGGATTTCTAAACGATTTCCGTGGGATTTTTATTGATTTTAGGTAGAAAGCGTATTAAATAGGAAAGTGAAGTTAATTAATGTATAACATTTTGTTTCAAAATAATGGTAGTAGAGAGTTTTTCTTCGTTAGTGGGCTGACCAATGTTTCCACCAACGAGTTATACCTACGATTTGAAGAGATAGATTTGCCGGAAGGAATGGAAGACGGCGAATACACCTACGCCGTTTTTACCAGCAAGGGTGAGGACGAGTTTGAAATAGCCCCAAAAACGCCGATTTTAGACACTATTTTGACCGCAGATGGACAAGATATTGTTTTGAAGGATTTATGCCCAATTTTAGGACTTATGAGGGTAGGAATGGCCACCCAGACGAACATTTATGACGGCGAAGAGAATAATAAAACATTTTACTATGAAGGGTAATGGCTAAGAGCAAGAAAAATGAGAAGACGACCGAGAAAGTTTTAATGAGCGTCGTTGATGTTGAGCAGAAGTATGTATATGACCCAGCCGAGGATGTTTATGGCGGCGGAGACGGCGTTGTAAGCTGGGGTGCAGATAATAGTCTCCCCAAGTTATTGATTAATTGTGCGGAGAAAAGTGCCACGCTGAAAGCGTGCATTGACCAGAGCATTAATTACGCTATGGGTGATAGTATAATTGTTAATGAAGAGGCGGCAAGCTGGGCAGAAAAGGTTAATAGAAGGGGCCTTAGTATGAAGGACCTAATTACCCGCATTTTAGCCGACTTTTTTACGACTGGTAATTTCGCTATTCAAGTGATTTTCAATAAGTTAGGCCAGCCAGTGGAGCTCTTTCCACTTGATGTCGCTAAGTGTCGTCTAAACAAGGATAGAGATAAGGTAATCTATAACAAGAGGGGTTTTTCTCGCTGGGGAACGGCTGGTGAAAGATACGACCGCTGGGGATATGCAGATTTTGACCCAGAGAGGCCGACTATGATTTATTTTTATAACGGCGACGGCGTTAGAAAGGTTTATAACACAGCCCCATGGGCCGCTGCACTTGACGATGTTTTGACTGAGATTGAGGGCAGCAGATACAGCCTAAACAGCGTGGCTAATGGTTTCTCCGCAAGGTACATAATTGAGATACCGGACACCGCTAATTTAACCGACGAACAGAAGGATGTTGTGGTTGAAGGAATTAAAGACCACTTTACCGGAACGGACGCTAATAATTTTATGGTTTATTGGGGTAATGACGAAGGTAAGTCGCTGGAAGTGAGGAAGATAGAGGCAGATGAGACGCCGGAGAGGTTCCAAGCAGTTCGCCAAGCGGCCAAGGAGAACATTTTTACCGCTATGAGAATGAGTCCGCTCCTCGTAGGAACAGCCGTTGCGAATACTGGCTTCTCCACAGATGAGTATATGAGTGCCTATAAGTTATATAATAGGACGATTGCGCTGGGATACCAAGATATGATTAAGAGCGTAATTGACGATATTACTGGCGTTGAGAATGCCATTGAGATTATACCATTTTCTATAAGTTTTGATTAATAAGAAAAAGTTATGACTGAATATAAGAATACCATGTTAATCAGCCCCAAGAGGGTCAAGGAGAGTGGAGAACTATCATTAAACTGCCAAGACGATATGATAGGGGCAAGCATAAGGACTGCCCAGAAGGTCTATTTAACCGACATTTTAGGCAAGGCTATGATTGAAAAACTACAAGAGCTGGTCTATAACAAGATTAAGGGCCTACCGGACACCATTGACGACCCAGATAGGGTGGCCTATAAGGAATTGTTAGACGACTATTTGACTGATGCGCTGATATACAAGACCATTTACGATTTATACCTCCGCAGTTCGCTTAAAATAAGGAATATGGGGGCCGTTCAAAACACCGATACGAATGTTCTAAGTGTGTCGTTAGAAGATATTAAATATATGCAGAACTATGTTGAGACTATGTATAACGACGCATTGAACAAGATGGCTAAGTTCGTTTGCGATAATGTTGAGGCGTTGCCGGAGATAGGTGAAGGCAAGATTAAATGCGGAGCGTGTGGCAAGACCGGAAAGTTTGCCAATGTTAATCTATGGTTAAATTAAAATAGGAGGCAGATATGGCTGAAATGGTAAAGGATTTCTGGGCTGGGATGCCATGGGGAATGTACCTAATTTTGTTGCTGGCGATTGCATTAACGATTGCCTCATGGGCAGTGCCGCCCCTCGGCGTAATTTCAAAGTCGGCGTTGCAAGGAGTAGCGTTGATACTGGGAGGAAGCTGGCTATTTTATATAACATGTAATATACCAACGATTTTAGCGTCCGGTGCGAAGATACGAGCAAGCTATGGTAATGCCCAGATTGAGATAGGCCGACACCAGAAAAATAAGGAAGAAAAAGAAGAGGAGATAGATAATGGACTTGAAGACATTACTGAACGAAATAACGAAGACAGCGATTAACCAGAAGGTCATTAATTATGCCGCTGCCGGAACGGACATTTACCAGTTAAACGCCAGAAAGATTGACGCTTACCCAGTTTTGTTTGTTTCTCCAACTGGTAATCATTTAGTAGAAGAAAATACCACCACATTTGAGATAACATTATATTATTTTGACCGCCTAATTGAGGATAATAGTAATGATATAGACATTTACTCCACCAGCATTGAGCAGATTAAGAATCTGGTGAGGTGGATTGCCGATATTGAGAATGTAGTCGGTGTGGCCGAGGCCTATAACATATCTAATTTTAACGAGACCGAGAGTTTTAATGATAGAATAGCCGGAAGTTATACCACCATACAGATTGAGGTCGTTAATGACACCATTTGTGGCGTTTTATAATAAAGTTCTAAGTTATGGATAAGTGGGAAGGAAGCCGATTGTTGTTAGAGGTGATTTAGGTGGGTCTAAGAAGAAATTAACCAAGCGTAAAAGATATAACAAGGCATATAACCATTACAAGGCCCATTTAAAGAGCAAGGCGTTTAAGGAAGTTCGCCGAATAGTTATTGAGAGGGACAAGTGTTGCCAGTTTTGCGGTCGCACAGAGGAAGAATTGACCCTAAAAAACGGAAAAAAACTGAGCTGGAATGTTCATCACCTACCGGAAGGATATAAACATTTAGACGACCCACCGGAAGAAGAGGCTAAGTACTGCCGATTATATTGTAGTTCGTGCCATGCGGCGGCTCATAGGTCAGCGGCGAATAGGAATAGATTTACAGCCCAATTTACGGAAGATATTGATAATGAGGATAATAAACAAGAATAACTGGTAGTAGAGGAATTGGTTGTCTCGCCGCATTTGGGATGCGGATATATGTAGGTTCGAGTCCTATCTACCAGACTGATAATCAGTAAGTTAGATTATGAAGACACCGAAATATTTTGACTTGGAAGAGTTTTTGACCAGTTCAACGGCGAGGCAGAAGAGCATAGAGAATATGCCCAGCTGGGAAATAGTTGAGAACTTAAACGAGTTGGCCCTATGGCTTGACCAGTTGAGAGAAGACTGGGGCTCCGGCATTTTAGTTTCCAGCGGATACCGAAATGATAAGTTAAATAGCGCCGTGGGCGGAGTTTTGAACAGCATCCACAGAAAGGGCTTCGCTGCTGATATCTACCCAGCGAACGGCAAGTACGAAGAGTTCGTAAAGTTTATCAAGGAATGGGCGAAGGACAAGATGTTTGACGAGATAATTGAGGAACGAAGTGGAAAAAGTCGCTGGGTGCATGTGCAGATTTATAATAACACTGGCCGACAAAGAAGGCTGATTTTTAAGATTGAGAAATAATAAAACAACGAATGGCGACACCGAATTGTGCCGCCATTTTTCATTAGGGCAGAACGCCCATTAAACATATATTTTATGACAAAAACAAAGAAATGATTGTGATTACCTAAACGAATATACAAAAATTAATGAAAAAAGTAAAATGTTTCTACTGATTTAATACTATTATAAGAAAAAATTATAATATAATTTTAACAAAAAATAAACAAGGGCCTAAAACTGCCCTAAAAACGCTTAAAAGTAAAAATATGAAGAATACCATTACAAAGAAAATATCGTCGCTCTACGGCGAGAATAGGTGGCAAAGAATGGCAATTATAACGATGGTCGTAGGCCTACTATTTTTGGGGGGCTGCAAGACCCCCTATTACACCCCTATTAACACAAATACAAGTACCAGCGTAAAAGACAGCGTAGCGTTGGTGATTAAGGATAGTGTTCGCATTACCGAAAGGTCAAGGTGGAAAGACTACGGAGGTTTGTTAGATACATTGAGAATACGAGGCCTAAGAAGTCAGTTAGTTGTTTGGAACGATACTACAAAGATGATGATTAACGCCACGCTGGAAGAAGACCCAGTTGTTGAGAGAACGAAGGTCGTTTATAAGGATAAGGAGGTTTTGAAGGATACTACGATATATGTTGAAGTACCAGTCCCAGCGCCAGCGGAGATTAAAGAAGTAAAGGTTATACCGAAGTTTTGGTTAATTGCTGGTGTTATTGGAATAATTGAGACATTATTGATTTTGTTTTTTTCTTACCTAAGGTTGAAGAAGACCGGATTTGATATTACCAAGTTTTTAAAGATTTTTAAGAAATAACATTTATACCTATTATATATAACGATACGATTACGATACGCAGACGATACGATAACGATACGAGTGCGATACGAACTCGTATCTGTATATGTATATGTTATGTATATGAGAATGTATATGTTTTATAATTTTTGAATGATTGGTTATATATAACCATATAATCAGTAATATCTGTTAGTAATACACCTCCTACGGATATATAGGTGATTTTAAAAACGATATCTGGGGAATATATAAGGGAAAGACACCGCCCCTAAAAATATTTTTGATTTTTCCAAGTTTTGAGTTGTTTTTTTTCAAAGATTTTAGTATATTTGATTAGAAAAGGTTGCGGAGACAAGATTTTTTTCCATTTAACACCTATTTATTTACGAAGAGACAAAGTTGATTGTATAGCGGACTTTCAACGAATATTATAATAAGAAGAATAGTTAGCCCACACACCGAAAGCGCCGCTATCGCCGTAGGTGAGTGGGTTTTAATTTATGAAGAAGTTAAGTGAAATACCATTTATTAATGTTTCAGTTGAGAACTTGATGCTGGCGAACGATATGTTAGACCGAGAGCAGAAAGGCGAGTTGTTAGAAATGATTATAGACGCAGTTTTAAACGACGCCAGCCCAACGAGTGAAAGAAAGAGCGTTTCCGGCGTTTTTAATCAGTTTATGGCCGTTATAAATAGAAAAGCGGAGAGTTATGCGAATAGAGTGAGAGGGCTTGATGAATATAACAAGAGTAGAGCGAAGGCCGTGCCGGAACAAAGAA
>JAEEGG010014906.1_pt1 | contig 16385 bp, 13 predicted proteins | sample 9134161 | NCBI WGS metagenome assembly JAEEGG01 (sample SAMN16246543, study PRJNA631951) | gut metagenome | biome: gut microbiome; feature: rumen; material: CR-attached | host: Bos | place: Iran: Karaj | collected 2018-10
CGCCCGACGCAGGCGACACAAACTTTCTGGCCGCGCTCCAAGCGGCCCCGGCCCCGTAGGGGCTGGAAGCGCCCGCAAGCGTCCCCCCCGCGCGCCCCGCGACCCGCAAACATTAAGCGCGGGGGGGACCTGCGGGCGCCGGAAACGAGCGAGGGAGGGACCACGAGCAGCCACTGCAGCGCAGCCGACCGAGCGAACGCCGCCTGCGGCGAAACCACGACCCGCAATAGGACGAGCAGACGGGCAAGGCGGCACACTGGGCGGGCGGGTGGGTTAAGGACGAGCAGATGTGTCCGGATGGTTAAGCGAAGTCCCGCCGCGCTCGTAGCGCTGACGAGAGGATCTACGCAGGCGAAGCGTACCCCGTAGGGGCTGCGCAGTTCCTCTCGTCTGCGCGGAGTAGTGCGGCGGGGCTGAGCGTTTTAGTTGATGGGGGAGCGCCCTGGAGCAGGACACCGCATCTGCCATCGGCGAAGCGCACCCCGTAGGGGCGATGGCTGTTGCGGTGTCCTGCGGAAGGGCGCGGGGTGGGTGGGAGTGTTAAGGATAAACAAACGGTGCCCACGTCTCCCGACATTGGCACCGCGTCAACATAAATCTCACATAGATACGTCAAGTTCGAAACTTGATGATATTAAAAAAGCCAAACTATTGCTACAATGAAGACACCCACAACGGCCAAGAATCCAGCGGCGACCGTTAACAAGAAAAGGATGTCCCACCACTCATCGTCGGTTATTTGTCCTCTACCCATTGCATCGTGAATCCGTCGTAGCTATACCGTTTCTGCCGCTGGTCGCCCTGGTATAGTTCGATTGCAGGATAGAAGTTTGGATTCTGCTCGGCGAAACTTGCCGCTGAGTTCCAATCATCGAAGGCGTAGTAACTGCCATTCGTGTCCACGACATAGAGTTTGGTGGCGTTTTGGTTTCCGCCGTTGGCGGGGAATTGAGCGTTCGAAACAGGTGCAATCCCATCGCCTTGCCCAATCTCGTCCATGCTGGTCACCGTCTGCACGTCCACACTTTCGTAGCCCTTTGCAACCTCCTTATCCAGCTTCGCTTCGATATAGGTACCCTTGCCGATGATGGGCATGGCGCGGCGTTCCTCTTCACTCATGTTGGCATATTGAGTGCCATTGATGTAGGGTTTCAGCATAAAATCACCATACAACGCATTGGGACATGGAATCATGGTGCAGGTGAGATACACTGACTTCTTTTCTTTTGGTAAGAAAAGAGACTTGACGGGGATAGCAACGTAATACTCCTGCTTCCCGCTTGGTGCCTGGGTCTTGATGGTCCGCGCACCTTCGACCTTCGTGAGGTCGATTGATACTCTAATGTTGTTCATACAAAAGTGTTGATATTAAGTTTTTTTCTTTCCGCTGATACTCGGGGGCAATCACCGGGGGCACCCATCGTTCATCGGAGCTTGGAATATTCATTTGCTCATAGTAGGACACAATATCGCAGTTACACCGTAGCCATTGATAGAAATTGCAATATATGTCGCTTCGCACCACCTTCTTTAGAAATTCGACCGAAACATACCGATTGCTGAAAATGTAAGTATAGAGCAGATTGACCACCCGTCTTGGAACATAGAAACCTTGATTGAAAAAGTCGTAGAGGTCTCTGAATGTCATTTCGTATAAATCGTTTCGTCTATCTCTGATGTCGGCATACTGACCAGCATATAGAGTGCGCATGATCAGCGCAGCTTCGCGCAAGACACGGGAATCGTCGGGCATTAGGTTTCGAGCAATAGGGGAAGATGGAGCCTTGTCTATTTCTTCCGACGTTCGGTCTAAGCAGGAGATAACGGCCTTGGTGAATTTAGTAGGGTTCTTTTGATACTTCTTTTTCGACATTCGCAGCAGCATCGTGCTTGGACGAAATAGGTCGATGATGGGGAGCCGTTCTTTGTGGGCCGAAAACTTCGACAATACTTCGGCGGTGACTTCGCGTTGACCTCCTAATGTAGCATCGACCAGGCCGAAATATTTTTGAGCAGCCAAGTGGAACAAGGTGGGAAGGTTGGCGGGTTCCAAGTCTTCGATATATAGTGGTCTGCTCATTCCGTTTATTTGGTCGGTGATGAACACGGCCTTGTTTCGTAATCTTATTTCGACGCGCCATGTGTGCCGTTCGTCGCTCCAAACACCAGCGGCCTTGTGAGCATCCCGGATATACTCTTTTGCTGACACTTTGATTTTTTCGCCGCAAAGGTCCACTTCGGTTTCACTTCGCATTAGCTCCAAGGTCTTGTCGTAGATGCATACCTGCGCATCGCTCGACATGGTGCCAAAAGTTAGGGATTCGGTACGGGCTTGCAGTTTGCCTTGCTGGAGATATATTTGCACGTCGCTGGATGCATCTTTGCAGAAAGCAGGCTGGTCGATGGTGTATGGCATTTTGAAAAATTCGCAGCATTTGACGGTTCCACATTTCCACCATTGAAAGGTTTTCAGTTTCTCTACCAATTTTGGACCACTGACCCGGTTTAGCAGGTATAAGAAGTCACAAGCTAAATCGCATCTCGAGATTGAAACGACCTGTAGGCGATAGTTGTTCATGAACACGTTCAACCGACGTTGCCATGACATTTTGTTGTTGCAATAAAAGACGTTGTTGGCCAGCTTCATCGAACACATATCAGATGGCCAGCTTGATAAAGTGGGTTCGTAGCAGAATGTAGCAAAAGGACTGATTGCACCATCTTCGTCGATATACTCGATGTCAACGATGTGGTGAAATTGCTTTGAGCCGTACTGACGTTCGTTCCAAATGTAATCCTCCTGCTGGATGCTGGCAAAGTTCAAGTCGAAGGCTTTGACCATCATGGAGAGCCAATCGACCGAAATCAGATTCTTGAAAAATGTTTGTGGCATATCGAACTTAACATAATATAGTGAGATTCATTACATAATTGGGATTATGTTAAGTTGGTTTATTAAAAAATCAATAGCCTACTACCCTTGACAAGTTTCGGCTATCTCCCATTCAGATTCAGCATACGGAATGAATACCCAATGCGGAATACCCCTTCCGGGTTGCTGACACAATCAGCTATACAACAGAGGCGCTATCAAGCGTCTCCATTCATTAACAAAAATATTACATAAGGAATTATTCAGAATTAAATAAACATATTTTCATTTAACACGAATTATCGCGAATTATCATTAATTGCTCAGTATGTGTTTATATTGACCCACCTTGCATACTAATAATTCATGTAAATTCATGATAATTCGTGTTAAGAAAAAGTCAGATAATTCTATAATTCGCCAATTCTTGATAAGAAAACTTACTTCGTGACTCCCGCAACATTGCTGATCATTCCCCGATGCGTGTCGTTCTCTTTCGTGATTGTTTCGGTGAATACAAGACTCTTGTTGATTTCGTCATCCGTCGAAACCGTGGCTTCATACATTACGACACTATCGAAGATCAAAGTTGCCTCGACAAACACCTTGTAGGTTCCCTTAGGAACAGTCACACCATTCTGATCCTTGAAATCCCAGGTGAAAGTCTGCACGCCATTGTTCTGAGGTGTAGCTCCTGTAAAGGCATCGAGCTGTTCATCCGTCAAATCATTGGCTTTCACCGATTTAACCCATGTCGGCACACAATTTGGACGCTTGATGTAACCACGGACCAGTTCCTCATCGCCACGTGCTCGTCCCTTCGTTGTATAGGAAGTGACAAAGAGCGTACGAACAACCTTGCCTTGGGCATTCTCGACCCAAACTGCATACTGGTTCGAACCAGGTCCATCCTGATGCTCGTAATTGAATGAAATTTCGACACTTGTGGCTTTTTGTGCGCACGACGTTGCAGCGAAAAGGGCTGTTGCAACCATGACTAAGGAAAGAATTCTTTTCATAGGATTATATATTAATAATGTATTAATAAGATTAATAATGTATTAATAAAAGCGGTACAAAGATAGCAAAAATTCGATAAATGTTCAAAGAATAACCACAAAAAAGTGTTTTTGTGCCCAAATTTGTTCATTTTAAGGGAAAAAATACTAATTTTGTGCGCAATTATTGAAACGATGAAAGAAAACGCGTTGGACATAGCAAGCCAAGCCGGACATATCATGTTGGAGAACGGAGCCGAGATCTCTCGTGTCGAAGAGGTCATGCAACGCATCTCGGCATGCTATGGCGTAAGTTCGAGCAACTTCTTCGTGCTCAGCAATGGCATTTTCACTACAGGTCAGGGAGGCTATGCGAATGTGGAGTTCATCCCCTTCCATGGCACACAGCTCGACAAGGTCGTGGCTGTCACCCAGCTCTCGCGCGACATCGAATCGGGCAAATACACCCTCGATGAAGCCAACGAAGAGCTGCAGCGAATACGCACGCTCCCGCCCCACCCTGCTTGGGAACAGATTGCGGCATCGGCCATTGGTTCGGCTGGTTTCTGCGCCATCTTCGGCGGAGGACTGGTCGATTGTGCCATCTCTTTCTTTTCGGGAATTCTGCTGTGGTGTTTTGTCCTCTTCTTTAGTGCGCCCAACTTTTCGAAGGTGACGGCAAACATTCTGGGTGGAGCCTTGGTCACGGTATTCTGCATCCTGGCTCATCATCTGGGCCTTGGACATCTGGGCAACATCATGATTGGCGCCATCATCCCGCTCATTCCTGGCGTACCCTTCACCAACGGCATCCGCGACCTGGCCGCCGAAGATTACATTGCAGGAGCTACGCGACTGCTCGATGCCCTGATGGTGTTCCTTTGTATTGCCGTGGGCGTGAGCATCACATTCCTCGTCGATAGTCACATCGAAGGAAGCATGATCGAACTGCACGGGATGCTGACCGATCCGTTCACGGCAAACTGGTTATTCCAGATCGTAGCCGCCTTCTTCGGGACGAGTGCCTTTGCCGTCCTTTTCGGTGTGCCTCGCCGCTACTACGTGGCCTGTGGCATCTCGGGCACATTGGGATGGATTGCCTACATGTGCCTGACTCGTCTGGCAGGTGCAAGTCCTGTCGAAGCGACGTTCTTTGCCACGATTGTGGTAGTACTCTCGGCCTACTTCTTCGCCTATCGGCTCAAGTGCCCGGTCATCGTCTTCCTGGTGTGCGGCATCTTTCCCTTGGTACCAGGTGCAGGCGTGTTCTGGACAAGCTATAACATCGTCAGCGACCAGCTGGCCTCCGCCCTGCAAAGCGGCTTCCTCGCCTTGAAGGTCACCGTAGCCATCGTGTTCGGCATCATCATCGTCACCGAAGCCCTTCGCCGATTCAGCAAAGGTTCAAAGAATAATTCTTCACAATGCACCCCATAGACATCGCCCTCCAGATTGCAACACGCGCCCATGCCGGACAACTCGACCGGGATGGCTATCCCGTGATACTCCATCCGCTTACCGTAGGCTTGATGGGCCATACCGACGAAGAAAAGATTGCCGGATTTCTGCACGATGTGGTTGAGGACAGCGACTATACGTTCGACGACCTCCTGCAGGCAGGCATCCCCGTCGGTGTGGTCAATGCCCTGCGCCTCCTCACCCACCGGAAAGACGTTCCCTATTACGACTATGTGCAGCACATCATCGATTCGGACAACCCCATCGCCTTGCAGGTGAAGTACAACGACCTGCAGCACAATTTCGCGCGCGGCAAAGCCTATCCCGAACTGCAGCAGAAACATGGTCCGGCATTGGAGATGGTTCGAAAAGCGATCGAGGAACGTTCGAAGGTCGATCTCTACACGATGCCCGCCGATTCCGACCTCGAAGTGGCCATCTTCGCGTGCGGCTGCTTCTGGGGCGTGCAGCATCAATACGACAAGGAGCCTGGCGTGGTCCGAACCTTGGCCGGCTATACGGGAGGCCCCGAGGAGAATCCCAGCTATGCCGATGTTCGTGACCACAAGACGCACCACGTCGAAGCCATCATCGTGGAGTACGATCCGAAGGTGACAACCTACGAAAAGCTCTGCCAGCTATTCTTCGAGATCCACGACCCCGCGCAAACCGACGGCGTAGGTCCCGACCTGGGCCCGCAATACCGTAGCTGCATCTTCTATCGCAACGAGGCACAGCTGAAGACCGCCCAAGCCCTCATCCAGCAGCTTCGCGGCCGAGGCGACGTAGTGAACACCCTGCTCCTACCCGCCCAAAGATTCTACATCGGCGAAGCCTATCACCAGCGCTATTACGAAAAGACGGGCGGCGAACCCTATTGCCACCTTCGCGTCAGGAAGTTCTGAACACAAAAAAACCACCGCCAAAAAAAATATGGCGGTGGTTTTTTTAGGCGGTTTTCGTTTCCCTTTGGCCCGAAATCACGAAATCACGATTTTCCGGTATTCCGTCCTTTCGATATTCCGAAATCCCGATATTCCGAAATCCCGGAAAAAAACGAAACCGGAACCCCGTCCCCCCATCAATACCCAATGAACAACCGATCAACATCCGTGAAGTCTTCCTGGCTGTCCTTATAGTTCGGATTCGGCATATACCACCAGAGTGCGCGGAAATAGGCCTTGAGCACAGGATCGTTGAAGACGTGGCCGCGGTGGGCATAAGGCAGGTTGTGGGCGATACGCCTGCGCAGTTTTTCATCCATCGTGTATTCGGTCCTCTGCTCGCCATAGTAAATTTCCAGAGAAGATCCGCGGTCGTAGAACGAACCGAAGGGGGCATTATCGTTGAACAGATATATCTGGTCCGCCGAGGTGATTTGCAGTTCGTTCTTCGGGCAATAATTGGTCTTATGCCAGGAGAATGCACCATTTCGGAGCGAAAATTCGCGCTGGGGAGAATCATAATAGGAAGTGATGCGCTGCTTGCCCTCTCCCTCGGTCAGCACCCAAGGTCCCATGTTAAAGTCCTGTTCGTCCAGGATGAAGTGCTTCGCCGTGTTGTCGGCACGGATAATCAGCGTGAAGTCATCAATCTGATGATTGGCCCATCGGGTGGCGGGTGTCAATTTGTAGTCAACCTCGTACGAAAAGCCCACGCCATTGGAATTGGTGTATTTGTAGGTATGCTGTATCTTGTTGAGACCTGGCTTGAACGTGGCTTCGAAATAATAGACGTAGGAGAAAGGGAGGAAAAGTGTGTCGTTCCCGACGGGACGCACGGTGGTGACCGTTTCCTCGCAAATTTCGTACTTGCTCATGTCGAGAGGCTGGATGCCATCGGGCAGACCTGCCAGGCAGACGGCATTCTTGTACGAAAGTTTCTCGCCATTCATCTCGACGGTAAAGTCAAGGATGTGCGGATGTACACCATCTGCATGGAACTCGTAGTCATCGTTGTACGAAGGGTCGGCTTCGAATCCCATCAGAATCGTCTTGTCGGTCGTGCCGGGATTGAAGAATTCATAATAGACCGTAATGCTGGAGTTGCCATCATCCTGCAGGCCGATGGTAAGGATTTCCTTGCTAATGCTGATGTCAGTTTCCGTAACGGGAACAAGCTGGTTGCCCGAAGTGAAATAGGCCGAATCGTTGGCGCTGGCTATGGCTGCTAAAAGGATGCTTGTGAAAAGCAGGGAGATTCGTGTTTTCATATCTTTAAAGTTTTTTATCCCGAAAATTGGTAAAAGTAAAAATTCTCAAATTCGTGACAAGAAAAAATTACTGTATGACAGAATTATAGGCCTTCTGGACATCCTCGATGGTCAGCTGCTGCAGCTGTTCGACCGAAGGATTGCGGACCTTGCTCAAACGAGTGGCCTGGAAAGTGACGCAGCTCTCGAAGAGGTTGCGCACATAGCGACCATTGCCGAAGTACCGGTTCTTGTGTTCCACCGCCTGATTGAGCTGCTCCTGTAGGAGGGCATCCGCATCGGCATCAAGCTTGTAGCCATACTTGTTGGCACGCATCAGATAGATCTTGTAGAGCTCCTCGCCCGTGTAATCGGGGAAGTCGATGAATCGGGTGAATCTCGAACGCAGGCCAGGGTTGGAATCGACGAAACGCCGCATCTCGTCCTTGTAGCCAGCTACGATGACCACCAGGTTGTCGCGGTCATCCTCCATGCGCTTGAGCAACGTAGCGATGGCTTCACCACCGTAGTCCTGTCCCCGACGTTCGGTCAGGGCGTATGCCTCGTCGATGAAAAGCACGCCGCCCAACGCCGAATCGATGATGGCATTGGTCTTCGGCGCGGTTTGTCCGACATATTCGCCGATGAGACCTGAGCGGTCGGTTTCGACCAGATGTCCAGACTTCAGTACCCCGAGGTCCTTGTAGATGCGGGCCAGGATACGCGCCACGGTCGTCTTGCCCGTACCCGGACTGCCGCTGAAGACGCAATGGTAGGTGATGGGCGTGTTCTTCAAGCCCTTTGCCTCGCGTTCCTTCTGTATCTTGACCATATTGGCCAGCGAACGTACTTCAGCCTTCACGTCCTCCAGACCGATCAGCGAATTGAGTTCCTCCATCGGGTCGCCCTCGATGGCCTGGCTCTTCACCACGGGTTTCTGGGCGCTGACTGAAGGCTGGTCGCTCTGCGACATCTGTGCTTCGGTGGCATGCACCAAAGTTGCTGTATCGACATGCACCGGCTCGTTGGGTGTCGGATCGACATCATCGGTATCGACCGACGCCGTGTAGATGGCCGAAGCAATGAAGAAGCCGATGATGACGGCACCTAAGACGACTTGTGAATTGGTCAGTTTGCTCATATTCTTGTAACAAATAGGATGAATGGTAACGCATAGAAGACAAGGTCCCACGGGTCGAAGACGCCCGGCAGGAGGCCAAAAGCCTGCAGCAGTTCGGAGCCAACGCCCAGCAACGGGATGACCGAAGCCCAGACGATACGCGTGGAACGTGTCTGATGTCCGAACACGCTGTCGATGACAAGGATGTAGCCCAGCGACCAGAGGCCACCGGGCAGGGAATAGACGACCACGTCGGGCAGCGTGACGTCAGCGGTATAGCTGCGCATCCGGTCGGCCCAGGGCTCCGCCCCTATCCTACTGAGCAGCTCGAAACCCAAGAGCCTCTTGCTGCGAAACAGCAGGTAGATGGTAGCCCCGGCCAGCAGACTGGCCATACCGCCGATCAGTTTCATGCAGCGGTAGCCTGCTGTTTCTTACCCTTGATGACCAGCCAGTAGATCAAACCACCGGCAACAACGAGCAGCGCAATGCCCAGCAGCGGGCGATAGAAGATCCAGGCGATGGCAACAACGAGGAGCGTCCAGGCAAGGCCAACCACCGAGCAGATGAGGCTCACACCCAGATTCATGATGCTGGCAAGGAAGGGCACAACCTTGAAGAGGGTGACCAGGATGCTGAAGATCATCTTCAGGCCAGCGATGACGAAGAGCAGGCCGACCAGACGGAGCAGCCAGGTCATGGTGGAGTTATCATCATTGGCCTGCTTGATCATCTGCTCAAGCGACCATGTTCCGATGCGGAGCTCATATTCGCTGTCGTTGTGCTTGGCGAGGAAGGTGGTGAACGTACCGTTGGTGGGCACCGCAATCAGCGAAATGTTGCAGCTGGGTGCCAGCTGTTCGAAGGTGATACGGATGTCGCCGATGGAAGGTGTCGAAGGATTGAAGCCGATATAGATCTGATTGCCGAAGACATGGACGTAGGCAAGGCTGTCCTTCACCTGGGCGGCTTCGGGGCGGATATTCTCGCCCAACGACTTCATCACACTCTCGTTGATTTCCTTCAGTGCCGGGTTGTTGGTCGAAAGTACCAGCGGCTCGAATTTGTCGGATTGCTTCGAAACGATGTCGGCAATGAACCTGTCAGGCAGTGTGTAGGCTCCAAAACTTACGTTCGAAGCGCTGACACGCTTGTCCTCCACGTTCCAGATGACGCTGTTGACGTCCCGGTAGTCGGGATCTTTGAACTTGGAGGAGTTGATGGGCACATTGCTCCAACCTCGCTCATAGGTGTAGGTGATAACCTCTTCCTGCTTGCCGCCGAGCTTGTCCTTCGTCTCGTGCTTCTCATTCTCCATCCACTGGTAGTATTCTGCCGAACGGACGATCGCCATCGCGTTGGTCTGGATGCCGAAAATGTCGTCCGACAACTGATCGTTGGTCGAAGCGGTTCCGGTTGCGTGAATCAGCTGGCCGTCGAGCGAAGCATTGGCGGCCGAGATGTCGCCGATGGATTGTGCAGTCTTGGCGACCAGTTTGATGTCCTGGGCACGATGGACAGCACGTCCTTCGTTCCACCACAAAATGATGGTAGCAACAACGAAAAGTAGGATACCCATGGGAACTCCCATACAGGAATTGCCAAGACGTGAACCATATCCCGTGGTTCGAGTTTCAGTGAATGCCATAGTCTTGTTTTGTATTTGATCGATTATGAATGTTTCCGAAATAACCGCTGCAAAGATAATCTTTTTTTGCTGATTAAAAAAGATTTTTTTGCTCAAAATTTGAAATATCGGGCTAAAATCCCCCTATTTCCCCATTTTCTATCCCGAAAGTAAGATTATTACGAAAAAAATCGCTATATTTGCACCGTGTTTTCGACAATCCCGACACGCTCGAAGCACTATTTGTTTTCTTCGCACACAAACAATCATCCATAGCGATATGAAAAACGATCGACCCAAGAGAATCCCCTACGGTATGCAGAACTGGGAGGACGTACGCCTCTCAAACTACTACTATGTCGATAAGACGCGCTTCATCCCCGAGATAGAGGCAGCCAATAACTATTTCTTCTTCATCCGTCCCCGCCGATTTGGCAAGTCGCTGCTCATGAACATGCTGCGTCAGTACTATGACGTACGCAAAGCACCTCTCTTCGACCGACTCTTTGGTGACCTGTGGATTGGGCAACATCCCACACCAATGCACAATCAGTACCTCGTGCTCTATCTGAATTTCTCGATGATTGGGGGAAGATTGGACCAGTATGAGGAGAGCATGAACATCTATTGCATGCAGGAAATGCAGTCATTCTGTCGCGTCTATAAGGATTTGCTGCCCGATGGCACTTTGGAAGGTCTTAAACAGAAAATGTCAGCAAGGGAAATGTTATCACATCTCAGCATCATGGCGCGTGAGGCTGGTCAACAAATCTACCTCTTCATCGACGAGTACGACCACTTCACCAACGACATCCTGGCCGACCCTGCCATTGAACATGCCTACAAGTCGCAGACACATGGCACAGGAGCCCTTCGTCAGTTCTTCAACGTGGTGAAAGGCGGCTCCGATAGCGCCATCAAGCGTGCATATATCACAGGTGTCAGTCCCGTGACAATGGACGACCTGACCAGCGGCTTCAACATCGGCACCAACTACACCATGCACCGCAAGTTCAACGCAATGGTAGGTTTCACCGAAAAGGAAGTGCGAGAGATGCTCGACTACTATCGCCAATACCATACGTTTCAGCACACGACCGATGAACTCATCGAAATCATGAAGCCTTGGTACGACAATTATTGCTTCTCGGAGGAGTGCATCGATGAGTCTCCTTTGTACAATAGCGACATGGTGCTCTACTTCCTCTACAATTACATCGATTACGAAGGGAGCATTCCTAAAAATATGCTCGATGATAACATCCGTACCGACTACAACAAGCTACGGATGCTCATTCGCAAGGACCGAGGCTTCGAGCACGATGCCAGCACTATCCAGCACATTGTCGAGACAGGTTGCATCACGGCCGAACTGAAGAGTCACTTCCCTTCGGAGCGCATCACCGACCCCGATAACTTCGTCTCGCTGCTCTACTATTTCGGCATGCTCACCATTGTGGGCAATAGTATGGACGGCATTCAGTTCCGCATCCCGAACCAGGTAGTGCGTGAACAGATGTACGGCTATCTGACGCAAACCTATCGTGAAAATGAACTATCTCTGGATGACTATCAGCGCGGGAAACTGATGGTAAGCATGGCAAGAGACGGCGATTGGCGCACCTATTTCGAATATATCGCCGAAACGCTACAGCGCTACTCCTCGAATCGTGACAAGCAGAAGGGCGAGTTCTACGTCCACGGCTTCACCCTTGCGATGACCTGCCTGCAGAAGTTCTACCTACCCATTAGCGAACAGGATGCAGGCGTCAAGAGCCAGAAAGGCCAGGAAGTGAGCGGCGGCTATGCCGACATCTACATGCAGCCCCGCCTCGAAAACTATCCCGACCTGGCACACAGCTACCTGCTGGAGCTGAAGTATCTTCCCTCGTCCGCCACAGACTCCGAAGTCGAAGCAGCTCGCCAAACTGCCATCGCCCAGCTCTCACGTTATGCACAAGGCATCAACATCGCAGGCACCAAAGGACACACCCAGCTCCATCGTCTCATCCTTCTCTGGCGCGGCATGGAACTCGCTGTAAGCGAAGAACTTTAGAACAATCCATGTATTTGCGCTGATTCACCAGATTAATCAGATTTCTGCTTGACCAGACAAATTAATCCGAAAATCCGCTGAATCTCCTACGTTAATACGAACCTCCTAAACAACTATTCGCATTCGTGCAATTCGTTCTTAAAAAAAATTCATGAAAATTCGTGATTAATTCATGATAATTCGTGTAAAAAAACACCAAGTCTCCGCTATTGGAGCGAGAGACGAGGCCATTTTCACCAAAATAAAAATAAAATTCATGAAAAATTCGTGATTAATTCATGATAATTCGTGTTATAAAACATTCGTGAAGATTCGAGCAATTCGTGTTCTCCAAAATAAATTCTATAATTCGCAAATTCGTGATAAAAAACAATAATATGAGCATCGTAAAAAAATACGCCGAGACCAGCCTGGTGCTGCGCATTGTCATCGGCCTGGTGTTAGGCGCCATCCTGGGCCTGTTCTTCCCCGAGCTGAAAGGCATCTCCATTCTCGGGCAAGTGTTTGTGAATGCATTGAAAGCCATCGCCCCCGTTCTGGTGGCCATTTTGGTAGTCGGTTCCGTTGCTAAAGCCAACGGCGGACTGGGCCCGCGTTTCCGCACCGTCATCACCCTTTATCTGGTCACAACCATGATAGCAGCCATAGTAGCCGTAGTGGGCAGCTTCCTCTTCCCCGTCTCGATGGTGCTGAAGGAAGGCGCCGAATCCGATGGCGGACCGGGCGCCCTGGTGGATGTCTTCTCGAACCTCATCACCAACATGGTGGCCAATCCCATTGCAGCCGTGTCGAACGCCAATTACCTCGGTGTGCTCTTCTGGGCGATCCTAGTCGGACTTGCGCTCAAGCGGCTGGCTGCACCTGCCACAATCGCAGCCATCACCGATTTTGCCGATGCCATGTCGCTCGTGGTACGTTGGGTCATCCAGTTTGCCCCGTTCGGTATCTTTGGCCTGGTCTTCACCTCAGTTTCTGAAAGCGGCATGGAAATCTTCACCGACTACGGCCGTCTGCTGCTCCTGCTGGTGGGCTGTATGCTCTTCTCCTCGCTCATCATCAATCCGATCATTGTCTATCTGTACATTCGTCGAAACCCCTACCCCTTGGTATGGACGTGTCTGAAGGAAAGCGGCATCAATGCCTTCTTCACCCGTTCGTCGGCAGCCAACATCCCCATCAACATGCAGCTCTGTAAGAAGTTCGGACTGGACGAGAAGTTCTATTCCGTCAGCATTCCGCTCGGCTCGACCATCAACATGGATGGCGCAGCCGTGACCATCACGGTGATGACCTTGGCCACCTGCCATACGCTCGGCATCGAAGTCAGCTTCCTGTCCGCCGTTCTGCTCAGCTTCCTTTCGGCATTGGCCGCCTGTGGCGCCTCGGGCGTAGCGGGAGGCTCGCTGCTTCTCATCCCGATGGCCTGTTCGCTCTTCGGCATCTCCAACGACATCGCCATGGAAGCCGTCGCCGTCGGCTTCATCATCGGCGTCGTTCAGGACTCCGTCGAAACCGCCCTCAATTCCAGTGGCGACGCCATCTTCACCGTCACCTCCGAGTGGCACGACCGAATGAAAAAAGACCTTAAAAACTCTACAGATTAAACAGATTACACAGATTATCTGCCCGACCCGACAAAAAGAAATCTGATTAATCCGCTGAATCTATAGAGAAAAGGAGCGCTACGGATTAACCAGATTAATCAGATTATCTGCCAGACCCGACAAAAAGAAATCTGATTAATCCGCTGAATCTGTAGAGAAAAGGAGCGCTACAGATTGACCAGATTACACGGATTATCTCTAGGGACCGACAAAGAAATCTGATTAATCCGTGCAATCATTTAGAGAAAGAATATAATACATATGTAGACAAGACGTAACAGAAATAAACAAAACAACAGGAAGAAGATATGGACATGCTAAAAGATTCTAGGTTCACTGGGAAGAGTGGCAAGATGGTGTTAAAGGAAGAGACCTTTGCCATCATAGGTGCTTGTATGGAGGTCCATAAGACCCTGGGAAGAAGTTTTAGCGAGAAAGTATATCAAGATGCCTTAGAACTAGAGCTCAAACTTAGAGGCATTCCATTTGAACGAGAGAAACATTTTCTTGTCAACTATAAAGGTATAACTTTGGATCATGATTTTTTCGCTGATTATATTTGTTATGACAAGGTTATTGTAGAGTTGAAAGCTGTTTCCGAATTGGACAATGAGAATCGGGAGCAGGTAATCAATTATCTCCATGCAGCAGACAAGCAGGTGGGCTTATTAGTAAATTTCAGAACACCATCACTCACCTATGAGCGTTATGTCAATTTTAACTATCTATAATCAGACCACTCTAAAAGATTGACCAAATTACACAGATTATCTGCATGACCCGACAATAAGGAATCTGCTTAATCCGCTGAATCTGTAGAGAAAAGGAAAATGAGCGCTACTGAATGATTGACCAGATTACATAGATTATCTCCAAGGACCGACAAAAGAAATCTGTTTAATCCGCTGAATCTGTAGAGAAAAGGAAAAAAGATTGACCAGATTACACAGATTATCTGCCCGACCCGACAAAAGAAATCTGCTTAATCCGCTGAATCTGTAGAGAAAAGGAAAATGAGCGCTACTGAATGATTGACCAGATTACACAGATTCTCCAAGGACCGACAAAAGAAATCTGTTTAATCCGCTGAATCTGTAGAGAGAAAAAAGAAAAAGCGACTTGTTTAGCGAGCCAGCGCAAACTCCTCCAAAATCAGCCGAGTGAACTCCTCGGGCCTCTCCATGTTCGACATGTGCCCGCAGTCGGGGATGATGACCTGTCGGCTGTTGGGCAGAAACTTCAGCATGGGATTCTTGCCCTTCTTCTCGTTCTCCCCCGACAGGATCAGGACAGGAAGTTCGGGCTGGCGTGCCTTGAGCGTGTCCCACGCCTCGTAGCCATAATAGTTGCGCATCTCGCGATTGACTAACTGCCAGGCGTCCCAGTCGTTCACCTGCTGCGTCACCGATTCGCGGATGGCCTCCCGATTCGAACCGCCGCCGCTGACGAGTTTCTCGATCCATTCCTTCTTCCAGTTGTCAATGCCCTGTGCCAGATTCTGGGCGATGACCGAATCCTTGCGTGCCAGTTCGAGGCTGTCGAAAGGCGTCGAAGGTCCAGGCATGTTGCGGATATTGCCCGAAGCCAAGGTAGCTGTAATCAACCTGTCGGGATGCATGGCCACCATCTCGCTGGCCACGAAGGAACCCATGGAGAGGCCCACCACGTGTGCCCGTTCGATATGGAGCGAATCCATCACAGTCATCATGTCGTCCAGATGCGTAAACTGAACACCCGCCTGTTGCTTCGACGAATGACCATAGCCGCGCATCTCCGGACGAATCACCCGATACCCCGCATCCAGCAAAGGCTTCATCTGCGGGTCCCACATACGCAGGTCGAGCGTATGACCATGCAGAAGGATCACAGGCGTACCCTCCCCCACAGCCTCATAATAGATCTGCCCACCTTCACTCACGGGAATATATCCCTTCTCAACCTCCGCCTGCTGGGAACAAGCTGCTACAAGCAGCGCAAATGCCGCTGCACCCCACATCGTTAACACTTTCATTCTAAACTTTTATTTTTTTCAACGGATTTCTATATAGCCCTGAAGGGGCGAAAGAACACAGACGGGGGTGTTAGCCCCCGGTGATGAGTTCCCACATACAAGGAAGCCCTGTAAGGGCGAAAGATCTTTCGTGCCTTCAGCACTCATTTGTTTGGGCCTTATTTAACGGGGGCTTACACCCCCGCCTGTGGTCTTGGCAGCCTTTCAGGCTTATGCTTGGACGAACAAAAAAAATCTGTTTAATCTGCTGAATTCGTAGCGCATATTTTATGTATTAATAGGTATTATAGTAAGGTGAAAATGGCAGCGGCACTGGCATCAATAGCCGTGCCTGGCTGCCGGAAAATGAGCAGGTTCAATACCTGCAGAAAATCGCACTTCGTGCGGAAAATCCATCCAGGCCCAAGTAATTCCGAAAAAAGACGAAAAGACGAAAAGGAACGAAAAT
>JAEEGG010014909.1_pt1 | contig 16381 bp, 12 predicted proteins | sample 9134161 | NCBI WGS metagenome assembly JAEEGG01 (sample SAMN16246543, study PRJNA631951) | gut metagenome | biome: gut microbiome; feature: rumen; material: CR-attached | host: Bos | place: Iran: Karaj | collected 2018-10
GCATTTCGGATGCTACCATTCTGGTCGAGAGTGCCATCAAGGGTGGAGGGCTCATCACTTGTCGCATTGCTCAGGAATACGGGCGGGACGTCTTTGCTTTCCCTGGAGCTGTGGGAATGCCCTATAGCGAGGGATGCAACAAGATGATTCGCAACAATACGGCAGCACTCATCACCTCAGCAACAGACTTTCTGGAAAACATGGGTTGGCAAACGCTGAAACAACAACCCGAAGCTGTCGAACGCCAGCTGTTCCCAGACCTCACGCCCCAAGAACAGCAAATCGTCAGCCTGCTCCAGCAAACCAACGACCTGCAACTGAACATCATCAGCGTCAAGACCAACATCCCCATCGGACAACTCACCGCCCTGCTCTTCCAATTGGAAATGAAGGGCATCGTCAAGCCCTTAGCTGGAGGCACCTACCACCTCCTCGCATAAATAGTTGCAACGCACTTTTCCCCTGAATAATTTGGAAATATCGAAAAAAATTCTATCTTTGCCGACGAGAATTATTAAAAAGACAACATTATGTGCACAGTAACCCTATCCTACGACCAGAACAACGCACTTGCACGTCGCAAGTTGGCTGCATTGTTGGCTACAGGGCTGTTCCTGAAAAAGGATTATCAGCCATACGAGGTTCACGAACCAACACCTGAGGAGATTGAGGCCCATCGCGAACTGAGGGATGCCGTGCTCGAGCATTCCCGTAAAACAATGTCTCACATCATTGCCCGTTACCTATGAAGTATCACCAGCGAGACATTGTGGAAGTCAGTTTTCTGTTTCCAGACGGGACTTTCAAACCCCATCCTGCTATCATCGTTTCCAACGATCAATTGCAAGAGGATGAGGATGGTATGTTTTACCTTGTCCTCATCACTTCGAATGACTGGCTTAACCCTCAATACTCCTATCCGCTGACAGACGAAATGGTTTTACCTTTTCAAAGCCCAGCCTTGTGAAATGCCAGATTATTACAGGTTATATCGAGAGAGACGTTACCCGTCGCCTTGGCAGCATCAAAGAGCAGTTTTTCAATGAAATAGTCGACAAAATTGTCGAATCAATATTCTAATAATGTATAACCCCTTAAAACCGCAGATGCCTATGGGCTGAGAGAAATAATGAAAATGCGATTAAAGGGTAGAATTGGTTTGTGATTTTTGTTTTTGTAGAGCGTTTCTCGTTCGTGCATGCACATTTATATATATGTGCATGCACGAACGAACAACAAACTTTATCTCAACGTATTATGAAAACATGAGGGCGGTTCTGCGTAATACCATTTCATCTAAAAGAAGTGGATCATCAGAACCATCCCCACGATTCACTTTATGTATTGATGTCAATATCATCAAGTGCTAATTCACACAATTTTTCAGGAGTCAAATCCAATTCCGCTGCCAATCTGTTGGCTTGATGCTCAATTGCCAACTCAAAGTAGTTACGAATGTATCTGGCATTACCAAAGTCTTTCTGTTTGTTCTGAACTACTATATCGAGCTTTTTCTTGAGATATTGATTTGCTTCTTCATTTATGACATACTCATTTTTAGAGGCATTGAGTTGGAAGATATCAAATAACTCAGATGCGGTATAATCAGGAAAGAGTATATATCTATTAAATCTTGAGCGGAGTCCGGGATTAGAATTGATGAAGTCTTCCATATCTTTTGAGTAACCTGCTAAGATGACAATGAGTCTTTCGCGGTCATCTTCCATTCGTTTCAAAAGAGTCGCAATCGCTTCTTTCCCATAGTCATTTTGCCCTCCGACTAGAGTATATGCTTCATCTACAAATAAGACTCCATCCAATGCGCTGTCAATGATCTTGTTAGTTTTTACAGCTGTCTGGCCAACATATTCAGCGACTAATCCTGAACGGTCAGTTTCCACTAAATGGCCACTTTTTAAGATGCCAAGTTCCTTGAAAATATTAGCCAAAATTCGTGCTACAGTTGTCTTGCCTGTTCCGGGATTGCCACTAAACACGCAGTGGTAGGATATATTTGGAGCCTTCAGACCCTTTTCTTCCCTCATCTTTTTCATCTTGATGAAGTTTGCCAAGGATACCACGTCTTTCTTCACGCTATCCAATCCTATTAGAGACTCCAATTCTTCTATCGGGTTACTACCGCTCTGAGAAACACATATAGCCGGTTGTTCTTTTTCACTACTCTTTTCCACTTCTGTCATAGCCAACATCTGACTTAGCCAATATTCTTCCTCCTTCGTGATTTTTCCATCAGCTTTTGCGACAACAGAGGCAAAACGGTAAAGGATCACCATGTAGTTTTTTGATAACTCCTTGTTGATCTGATCAAGGATACGTTTAAAATAGAAGTCATTTGTATCTAATTCTTCCAAGAGCAAATCCATATTGTACGACTTCTTTATCAACCCATCTATACCAACGCGAACTTCTATTATTTCGGGATTCAGTGAGAATGAGTAACAGTAATTATTAAATGTCTGGAAGTCCGGATTTATGTTAGCTCTTTTAAGTTGATATAGGAAAAGTATTTTCCCCTCTAACGTATCAATATTGATACTGTGATTTAATTTTTTGAATATTTCACATATATCTTTAATGACAAGAGTCTTTATTACAGTATCTCGTCCTTTAACGTTTTCGATAAAATTACAAAATGGTTTATGCGAAATTAAGTAATGAGCAACGTTCTCTGATTCAATTAATTCGCGTTTGACAAAAGAATCAAACTCACTTGTAATCTTGTCTATTAAGTCAAAGTATTCTGACTCTATCTCCATTTTGATTCTTTCATCATCTTTCATTATATATTCAGGCTTGTCATCTGAATTAAGATTCAACTCGTTGCGCCATAACTTTAAACACCACATTTCTCCATGAGGTGTTACATATTGGCTTTTCTTTAACTGAAGAGTCAATTTCTTTATCAATATTAGAAAAGTTTCCGCTATGTATATATCTGTATTTAATAAGTCTGTATAGAGTTTGGCAAAAGTGGAATATTTTACCGCGTATTCAAAACAGATATTAAATACATCTTTATAATAAGCTCTTCTACGAACATAATTGGGACTATTCCATATATTCTCATATTCTGTATAGTTCAGTTCATTTTCACTGTCTAAAAATGCCTGAGTAAGTAGGTCAAAATGCTCAAATACGATTCTATTATATTCGTGAGGATAGCCTAAAGAAATATAACAATCTATAACGGCATATCTGACATTGGCAGTAAAATTATCATCAACGTCACTATATTTTTCTACCTTTAATCCTCTTATTTTGTATATTTCATAAAGTTTTGTTAGCAACTTGGGATTGTCGTTAATTTGCTTGCGAATATCGTTAAACCCCGATATGATTCTATAAGCACTATCAAATTCTTCTTGTGTAAACATTTGTTTTATTTTTTAGGTTAATACTTAATTCACAGCGAAAGCGACGCCCATTAATAGAAATATAGCCAATAAGACCATCGCACATCCGCTGTTGGAAGAGCTGTTTCTACCAGACAATTTTTCTCTCGAGTATAGCCCTGTACCAGGGATACCCTTATTCAAGTAAGTGCCGTTTTTTCCGAATGTCACCTTTGCTCCTTTGGGGCCAATGGAAGTACTCACCCCTCCTTTACTGAGATTTAAATGAATCCCTGGGGCAATTTTGATTCTTTTGCGATAGTTCCAACCCATATCCAATCAGTTTTTAGTTACGGCCACAGAAAAAGCGTGAACTTACTTTATCTGTAGTCGAAGGCTGTAGGAAACGCCCATAGTATACGATAAGTAAAGCCCACGCCTATCGCGTGAGCATTCACTCTATCTATCTTATACTATGTGGTATTTGAACTTCCTACATTCTCGACCACAAGATTGATAGCTGAACGCTAAATCTTAACCAATATGTCTTGTGCCCCTTACGAAACACGATGCAAATATACAAATTATTTTTCTAACGCCAAAATCTTCCCACAAAAACTTTTGAAACACGGGGCGAATTCTTGAAACGTAGGATAGGTTCTCAGTAGGTGATTACGGTTCGGTTCTGTGATTTCTTTTGAGTATTGCTACTTTTGCATCTTCGGCAAAGTAGCCATCATCGACCCGATTTCTGCCCCGTGCAGAGAATTTCTATGCTCCGCCCAAAGAATGTCTATGCGCCGATCTAAGAATGTCTCCGCGCCGTCCAAGATCTGGATATCGAGGCCGTTATAGCTGGCCTTCGAGGTAACAATTGTAGACCCCTCGAGGTTGCACGTGCAGACTCCTCGGGGTAACACGTGCAGACTCCGGAGGTAGCAAAACGGGTGAAAAACACTTACACTTGGGTAGTAAAAGATGGGAAGGTGCTGGATAAAAGGTTACGAGGTCCCTTGTAAAGTTAAAACGGCGTCAATGGATGATAAAACTGCGCCAATGGATGATAAAACTGCGACGATGGATGATAAAACTGCATCAACGTTTGATAAAACTAAGGCAATGATTGGTGTTTTTAAATGATTGGGCGCCCGCATAAATGTGGGCGCCCAATATTCGAAGTATTCTTAGAACTCCAAGACGAGCGACTGGCGGGGCTTAAGCGTCAGGTCTTGCGAGAGATCGTAGTAGCGGCCTGTGGGGATGTCCTTCGCACGGGTTGCAGAGCCAATGACCTCCTGATAGCGCTTCACCTCCATCGTGGCAGGTTTGCTGGTGCCGTTGAGGACGGTGAGAGCGGTCTTTCCCTGATACTGGCGGGCGATGACGTAGATGCCATTGAAGGGAATGAACTGCGTCTGACGGCCCTTTGTGATGACGTCGTTGCCCTTGCGCCAATGGAGCAGACGAGAAAGCCACGTGAACATCTGTTGCTCAGCCTTGGTGCGACCCTCGCGGGCGAACGCGTTGTGTTCGTCGCCTGGGAATCCGCCAGGGAAGTCCTTGCGCACGTTACCATCTGTCACCTCCTTGGTACCGTTCATCAGAATCTCCGTACCATAATAGAGCTGTGGAATGCGCTGTACGGTGAGCAGCAAGGCGAGAGCCTGCTTCAGCGCCAGCGTGTCTTTACCGTTACCCAGGAAACGGTCCGTATCGTGGTTGTCGATGAACGCCATCACGCTCTGCGGATTGGGGTACAGATAGTCGTAGACGAACGAGTTGTAGAGGCGATTCAAGCCCGAGAACCACGGGTCAGTCTCTTCGTGCTTTGCCTGGTTGAGCTTATCGTAGAACGAGAAGTCCATCACTGTCTTCAGATACGAATTGTTCTTCGACAGTTTCGAGTCCTTCTGCCACGAAGCCGTATAGGCTGGCTCTGTCACCCACGTCTCGCCAACGGTATTGAAGTTGGGATACTCCTCGTCGATTTCCTTCATCCACTGAGCCATCGCATCAGCATAGGCATACGGATAGGTATCCATGCGGATGCCGTCGATACCCACCGTCTCAATCCACCACTTGGAGTTCTGGATAAGATAGCGCATCAGGTGGGGATTATGCTGGTTCAGGTCAGGCATGGTGGGCACAAACCAACCCTCGGTAGTCTCCTTCAAGTCCACCTTCGATGCATAGGGATCCATCACAGGAGTCAACTTGTATGAGGTTTGCAGGAAACTGGTGCCCTCAGCCTTTGAAGTACCCTTCGACTCGACGAGCCACTGGGGCAGGTTCAGCCAATCCTTCGTAGGCATGTCGAACGTCCAAGGGTGCTCAAAACCCGAGTGGTTGAAAATCATGTCCATCACCACCTTAAGGCCTTTTGCATGAGCCTCATCACACAAGCGACGATAGTCCTCGTTCGTACCAAAACGCGGGTCTACACGATAATAGTCCGTCGTCGCATAGCCGTGATAAGTCGAGAAGCCACGTTCGTCGTCGGGTGAATCATTCTCCAAGACAGGCGTCAGCCACAGAGCCGTCACACCCAACTCATTGAAATAGTCGAGGTGTTCGCGAATGCCGTTCAGGTCGCCACCATGACGCAGCGAGGGCCGGGTGCGGTCTTCCTTATAGGCACGCATACCCTTCACCTGCGGATTGTGCCCTGCGCCCTGTGCAAAGCGGTCGGGCATGAGCATATAGAGCACGTCGGCATTGGTGAATCCCCTGCGTTTCGAACCTGCCATCTCGCGCTGCTTCAGCGTGTAATTGGCCTTCAGCTTGTCGAACTTCAGCGTCATCGTACCAGCCTGAGCCTCGCGCAGGTTCATATATACTAATAGGTAGTTGGGCGAATCGAGGCGCACCACACTATCGATAACGACACCAGGATAATCGGTGGTCACTTCCTTTACGCTGGCAATGTTATTGCCATACACCATCAACTGTAGCGAGGGATTCTTCATGCCCACATACCAGTCGGTAGGGTCAATACGACTGATGGTTACTTTCTGTTTCGCTGCACTCATTGTCATTACGTTTGCCATCAGAATGGCGGTTATCAATAAAATCTTTTTCATAGTAGTTATTTTTGTGTTGTTATTGTCTAATCAGTTCTGAGCCTGTAACGCCCTGTTCTGGACTATTGACCTGCACAACGCAGATACCAGAAGCATTGCTAAGGGGCAGAAGATAGTCAGTCGAAGCGGTAGGACGCACAGCCTGCTCGCCCAGCAACTGGCCCGATACAGCATACACACGAACGGTGAAAGGCTTTGCGGGTGCCTGATTGAACGACAGACGGATGCCACCATCAGCAGGTCTGATGGTCAGTGCCGAAGGCTGGTGCTGCGAGAGTTCCTTAATGGTTGTTGGCAACCCGAGGATGTTCAGCACGCCAGCATAAGCATCAGCGAGGCCATAGCCGTAGGTGTTGTTGGGAATCCCGTCACCCATTGGATGGCTCGTCTCGCGAATAACACGCTTCACATCGTCAGGCGATAGCGTGGGGTTAGCCTGTAGCCACAAAGCGACAATGCCCGCCATACAAGGAGTAGCCATTGAGGTACCAGAAATGGCTATCCAAGGATATTCGCGACCTTCAAAGGTGCTCTTTGTCACTAACACTGCGCCATAGTCCTCCTCGTAGTGGCTGTTGGCAGAAGCGTGAATATTGACGCCAGGCGTGACCACATCGGGTTTGATGAGTCCATCAAGAGTGGGTCCTTGTGACGAGAACAAAGCGATGGTTCCTTCTTCACTGCGCCCGCCCCACTTAGTCTGCTTTTCTCCATTGATGTTGATGAATTCCGGACGTGCATTAAGGGCTCCCACAGTGACAACGCTGGGCAGACAACCCGGCAAGCCAACGCAATGATCGTTGGTAGCATTGCCACAACGCGGATCTGTCTCAGTATCGTTGGTAAAGTCTTGACTTGACTCTACCAACAGTTGCACGAAACTGTTCTCACCCTCTATTACGAATAACACAGCACCTGCATCTGTATCAGTTTCGTCGCGAGTGAAAGTAATGGTGTAGCAAGTGTCGGCCTTTTCGACTGTCACCAACTTGCCAGCGAGTTGCTTCTTGACCACATCCTCAGTGGGTGTATAAACCAGCGAGTCGCCCTTCAGCGAACCATCCACAGGCTCCTTGTGTTTGCTAATGACCTTCAAAGTAAACGGATCTTTGCTGTAGAGAAAGGCCATTCCGCTTTTGTCATCCTTCAAACTGGTACCTGCTGCCGCCATACCTTTCGGCTTGCAGACATAGCCAGGTTCACTGCTTGCATTGCCTGCCGCTGCCACCAAAATATGGCCAGGACCAACCAACTGAGAGATGCCTTCTTCAAAGAGTATACAATCGCCAGGCAGGGCATTGAACCCGATGCTATAAGTGATGACACACGGCATCTGGCGCTCGTCAGCATAGTCGAACAGGTACTTCATCAGCGCGAGTTCGTTGGCAGAGCCGAAGTTGGAATCGCCAGCGACCTTTGAATCTGCTGCTGCCAATTCGGCCTCGTAGGCCACACCACGATAAGGTGTCGTATGACCAGAACCTGCTGAAATACCTAAGCAGTGAGTGCCGTGATATTGACGATAGCTGTCGCCAGAATAGCCTTTGGCTTTGATATCTGCCTCGGTGGTATATTCACGCCCCAGTTCAATGGGCTGGCCGAATGATTCATCGTTGGCGGCAAACTGATCAAGAAAGCGAGTGACACGCAAGGTCGTTCCGTCTGCATTATAGAAGTTGGGGTGTGTCACCTCCAAGCCCACATCGATGATACCCAACAGAACCCCCTTGCCCGTGTAGGCCTGAGGCAAGCGGGTGTCTTCATAGATGGCAGGAGAGTTGATCCACTTAGGTGCAACATCCATCAGCACCTTGCCACCCATATGGTTCTCGATACGCTCCACTTTTTCGTCGTCTGCCAATGCTTTCATCTGGCTGACAGGTATATCGGCTACGTAAATGTCACCAATACTGGTGATGGCCTTGCAACCATATTCAGCCATCACTGTCTCTGCGTTGCCATTGAAACGAATCATAGCACGAACCGTTTCATGCTGCTTTTCACCTTGAGCACGATGCTCTTGTAAAGTCGTCTGATTTATCAGCTGGCGGATGTCACGCGACAGTTTCTGAACGCCTTGTGCCCACGTGCCCAAGCACATCAGCACTAAAACACTTAAAACAACTAATTTCTTCATGATTACATTATTTATATTCTTGCAAGAAACGAATGACAGCATTACGGATGCTGGTCAGACCAAACTCAGCAGGATTGACCTCGCTGATGGGAATCCACAATGCCTCAGCAGCATCGTCAGCAGCCTTGATGGCAGGAACATCGCCATGCACGGGAACTAAGAAGTCCATATCGAGCGTGTGGACACCCATGCCGCTATACATATAGACGTTGGGCGAGGAAAAGAGATACTGGATTTCCTCGATGTCGAGACCCGTTTCCTCTTTGATTTCGCGACGCATTCCCTGTTCTACCGTTTCGCCCATATCGACAAAGCCACCTGGCAGGTCGAGCGTCCCCTTGGCAGGTTCCTTGGCGCGTCGCACAACTAGCATCTCTTGTTTGTCGTTGACGATGAAAGCAGCCGTAGCAGAACAGGGGTTCGCATAGTACGTAAACCCACAGTCCTGACACTTCTTGCTTTTGAAGTTATTGACCTCAAAATGACTACTGCCACAGACAGGACAATACTTGAATTTCTCTAAGGGATGCTCCATTTTTACTCTTTTACTTTTGGCCCCTCTCCGTCTCCCCCGAGGGGGAGTGATCTGAAGCCTCCCCTCGGGGAGGTTTGGTAGGGGTATCACTCTTTTACTTTTACCAATTGTCTGTTCTGAACGGGAATAAGGGCAGCCCACCGGCATTTGCCAGATTGCCTAACAGCCAGTTGCGGAAGCAGTAGCGCACAGCCACAGGTTCCTTGACCTCAGGGCTGGACACCACGATGCACTCGTCCCAATAGCCTCCACCAGGTTGCCAGAAATGACTTGCCTTTGCTGGATGGAATACGCGGTCGTTGCCTGCTATCTCGAAGCCCTCGATTTTCTCGAAACGACTGATGGCGCCACACTCGTTGTTGAAGTGAAGCATGATGGTGTCGCCCTTGATGATCATGTCTTTATACGACGGACTCTCGCAGATGACGCTACTCATGCCGTAGGTCTTGTTCAGTGCCAGGAAAGCCAAGCGCTCGCCCACCTTCTGCTTCTGGGCAGGGTGAATCTGAGTGCCCTCGTAAGGATAGACAGCATCGTTGGTGCACACCAGTCCGCTATTGGGAATAATCTGTGACGCACGGAACTGTTGCTCCTGCAACAAAGCATTCCAGGTTCCCTGCTTGTCGCCACTGTCAAAAGGTGCTATCTGAACGAAATAGAAAGGAATCTCGCCCAATTTAAACTGCGAGCGCCACTGCTCCACCAACAACTTCAGACGCTCTGAATATTGGTTGCCTGGATCGCCCACATTCGAACAGCCCTGATAGAACAGAATGCCCTTGACGGTATAGTTCAGAATGGGGTTGAACGTGCCGTTGCCCCATACCAGTGCACGATGGTAGTCCCACTCCTTCTTGAAGTTGACGATACCCATCGTGTCCGTAGGCTCTTGGGTGTATTTCTCCAGATTCTCCTTGGTCAGCCAACTTTCCACGCGACTACCGCCTTTGTTGGCCTCGATGAGTCCGATGGGAATATCGAGGGCCTGATTCACCACCTTGGCAAAGAAATAGCCCGTAGCAGAGAATTCGCCAACAGTCTGGGGCGAACACTCGCGCCACTCGGTGTCGGCATCCTCCTGTGGAGTCATGCGCATGATGCTGGGAATCTTGGCAGAGCGTACCTGTCGCTTGCCTGCGGCATGCAACACTTCCTGGTTGTAGTTCAACACAGGACAATTGCCAAAACCCTTGACAGGCATCTCCATGTTCGACTGTCCGGCACAGACCCATACCTCGCCAGCCACCACATTCTGGATAGTCACCTGCCCGTCACCATCGTCAAAGGTAATCGACAACGGCTCGTAACTGGCCTTGGGCGACTTCACCGTCAACAGCCAACGGCCCTGTTTGTCGGCCATCGCCTCACTACGTTCCTGACTCCACGACGTGGTGGCAGTCACCTTCTTGCCAGGCTTGGCCCACCCCCACAGGCGGACGTCTGTCTGTTGTTGTATCACCATGTTATCACTTACCAAATGAGGCAGCTTTACTTTGGCCTGAGCTCCCATTGTCAGGCACGTTGCGAAGAGTAAAGAAAGAATCTTTTTATTCATAGTTCAAAAGTTTTTATCGCTTTAATGGCGCAAAGATACGAATAATTTCGTACCTTTGCAAGCAATAAAGCTAATAATTTATGAAAAAAGTATTGTTTTTCCTCATGATGTTCGTATCGGCAATGGCATCAGCCCAGAAGGGTACCGAAATGAATCTTTGGCCAGAAGGTCCACGTACCAGCAATGGCGACCCAGAGGACATGGCGAAGATTACCGTCTTCCTGCCCGATGAGAAGAAAGCTACAGGACGTGCTATTCTTTGTTGTCCTGGAGGCGGTTACACCCACTTGGCCATGCAGCACGAAGGCTTTGATTGGGCACCCTTCTTCAATGAACAAGGCATTGCCCTTATTGTCTTGAAGTACCGCATGCCTCATGGTCACTATACCGTACCTGCCGAGGATGCTGAGGAGGCGATGCGACTGGTGAGGAGAAATGCTGAGGCTTGGCATATCAACCCCAACGACGTAGGCATCATGGGCTTCTCAGCTGGCGGACATTTGGCATCTACCGTTGCCACCCATGCCACCAGCGACGCAATGCCCAACTTCCAGATATTGTTCTATCCCGTCATCTCGATGGAACAGGGCATTACCCATCAGGGGTCGCGCGACAATCTGTTAGGAAAAAGTCCCAAGCAAAAGCTGGTAAACGAGTATTGCAACGAACAGCACGTCAACAAAAAGACTCCTCGTTGTTTCTTGGCTTTGGCTCACGACGACCGTGCTGTACCTCCCGCCAACAGCCTGAACTACTACGAGCAACTCAATGCTCATGGTGTTTCCACCTCGATGCACATCTATCCCTCTGGAGGACACGGCTTTGGCATCCGTCAGTCGTTTACCTACCACTTCGAAATGATGCTCGAACTAAAAGCCTGGCTTCGCAGTTTCTAATCCATCAAACAAAACAATAGGGTAAACACAACAGATTTCACGGATTAAACGGATTAAGCCATACTAGACTTAGAATATCCGTTCAATCCGTGAAATCCGTTGTTATTTGATAATCTTTTAATCCGTAATCAGGTTCTCACCCGTCATGTCTGAAGGCTGCTCCAGTCCCATGATATGGAGGATAGAAGGAGCAACGTCAGCCAGACGACCGTCCTTCACCGTAGCCGAGTTGTTGTTGGTGACATAGATGAAGGGAACGGGGTTCAGCGAGTGAGCGGTGTTTGGTGTACCATCGGGGTTGATGGCGTTGTCAGCATTTCCGTGGTCAGCGATGATGATAGCCTCGTAGTCGTTGGCCTTAGCAGCCTCGATGACTTCGCGAACGCAGTTGTCAACAGCCCAAACAGCCTTAGCAATAGCGTTGTAGATACCAGTGTGACCTACCATATCACCATTAGCGAAGTTCACAACGATGAAGTCGTACTTAGCCTCGTTGATAGCAGCCACCAGCTTATCCTTCACCTCGTAGGCACTCATCTCTGGCTTCAGGTCGTAGGTAGCCACCTTTGGAGAAGGAACCAGGATACGATCCTCACCATCGTATGGAGCCTCGCGACCACCATTGAAGAAGAAGGTCACGTGAGCATACTTCTCTGTCTCTGCTGTGTGGAGCTGTTTCTTGCCCTGCTTGGAGAGATACTCACCCAGCGTGTCCTCTACGTTCTCTTTTGGGAACAGGATGTGAACACCCTTGAAGTTTGCATCGTATGGGGTCATGCAGTAGTACTGCAAGCCAGGAATGGTCTTCATACCCTGCTCTGGCATATCCTCCTGAGTCAGCGCGATGGTCATCTCCTTGGCACGGTCGTTACGGAAGTTGATGAAGATAACAACATCGCCCTCTTCAATGCAACCATTAACGCTACTGTTGTGGATAGGCTTGATGAACTCGTCAGTTACGCCCTCATCGTAGCTCTCCTGCATGGCCTGAACCATATCAGTAGCCTGCTTACCTGTACCGTTAACAATCAGGTCGTAACCTTCCTTAACACGTTCCCAACGCTTGTCGCGGTCCATCGCGTAGAAACGACCAACGATTGAAGCGATAGCAGCATCGTTATCAGCACAAACCTTCGATACCTGCTCGATGAAGCCCTTACCGCTCTTGGGGTCGGTGTCACGACCGTCCATATAGCAATGAACAAACACCTGATTCTTCAGGCCATAAGCCTTACCAATCTCGATGAGTTTAAACAAGTGATCAAGGCTTGAGTGCACACCACCGTCAGAAGTAAGACCCATCAGGTGCAGCTTCTTGTTGTTCTCCTTTGCGTATGAATAAGCAGCCTTTACCTGAGGATTCTCCATGATAGAACCATCCTTGCAGGCGCGGTTGATCTTCACGAGGTCCTGGTAAACAATTCGACCAGCACCGATATTGAGGTGACCCACCTCAGAGTTACCCATCTGACCATCGGGCAAACCAACGTCCTCGCCAGAGGCCATCAACTGAGAGTGAGCCGAAGTGGCTGTCAACAAATCGAGATACGGAGTCGGCGTATTGAAAATCACGTCACCCTTTCCATGCTTACCGATTCCCCATCCGTCGAGAATCATCAAAAGTGCTTTCTTTGCCATAACTTATTACTAACTTTAATGTATTTCTTACAATTTTGCGTGCAAAGTTACAAAAAACCATCAAAAAATGCATTATTTTTTCCATAATAATTTGGCGGTTCGTTTTTTTTATGTAATTTTGCGCCCGTTTTTTAGGACCATTAAAGATTTTGATAAGATTTTGAAACGTTTAGTTTGCATTTTTTCTGTAGCTATGTTGATTGACGGTTGTCTGATTTGGGCATGCTGTAAGCTGTTTGGTATTGGAGATTCCAATGCGGCTGATACCGACCAGATAATCCTTACGGACTCTGTGGCAAAAGCAGACTATAAGTCATCAGAGATTGCTTTACAAGTGGAGAGTGGTATCGTGCTGGAATATGTGCGCAGCATTTTTGACATCGTGAAGCACGAAAGTGTAAATCTGGGAGGATCCGTTAATAACGACTTGCTCGACAAAACATACTGCTCAAAATCGTGGAACGATTTGCTGGCTGCTGTACGCAAGAAGGAGTTCCGTACAAACAATCTGTTCTTCGAGGTCAATCATTGGACGATGGCCTATGACACGAATCTGGTTAACTTCGATGAATTTGAGGTCAAATGTTGCTATATCGGTGCTGACAAGGAGCGTCTCGCCAGCGTCCAGTTCACTGTATACACTCCCGACACCTACATACCAGCGCGTGTTGACCTGGTATATGAGGATGGAGGATGGAAGATTGACAATTTCCATCATCTGAAATATGCAATGAATATGAAGGAGTGCATGTGGGAGTATCTCCACAACGACCACTCAGAATTCATCTGAAAGAACTGAAGATTCGATAATCATTCGTCATAACGTGCCGAATCGCACCAGATGCCTGTAGATGCCTATGGGCTGAGAGAAATTGTGAAAATGCGATTAAGGGGTACGAATCAGGTTTGTGGATCACTGAGTCCCCAAATTTTCGCATTAGTGTCGGTTCCGCTGTGTACTCTATTAAACTAATCTTTGTACTTCCAAAAATAGCCTCCTGCTGTTTTTTGGTTGCCTTTACAGACTTCACTAATACCAAATATATGCAATTCCCTTTTCGCACAATTTGCATTTGGCCATTCTTTAATTAACTCTCCTTCTGGACTTAATTGAAGGACAACTTTCTTCTTACTAGGGTATCTCTTTGTGAGTAATCCATTCTCTCTCAACAATTGATACGCAATTTTTGCATGGTTGCGAAAATCTCTCATACTCTTATAATCTTTCGATAACTCCCATGCTTCTTCAACTGTTTTAACTCTACGAGATTTTGAATTGGTCGTTTTCGTTTCTCTAAAAAGACAGTTCCTTTTAAGATAATTCCATAAATGGCGATTCGTTTTTCTTATTTGTTCAATAGACTTGTATTTTTTTGATTCTTCCAAAGCTTCGTCTTTTGTGTATTCTTTATATTTCCTAAAAATATCGTCCAACATCCCGTGTTTTTTTAGAACCCTATATGCCCAGGGACATTCACGAAATAAATGCATCCTATTTTTATATTTCCCCTTTTTTACGACAATAAGCGCTTCCTCTATAGTATGATGTGTATGAATTGACCGATGTGGAAATAGTTCATTGAGCAGACCTCTGTAACGGCTCAATATTGCTTCATAGGCACCACTGTATAGTTTTTGAAATAGTTTTATATCATAGTTACATTCTTTTGCTTTTTCCCTAATGGCTTTTTTATTCCACTTTATTGGATAATATATTCCAACTGCGCTTTCGCGTTCTCCTGTCTTAGCTCTATTTAAAATATACCATCCATGTCCTTTATAGTAATTCACCCAATACCTTTCTTTTTTCCCACTTTCAAGTACAGGAACTCCTTCTTCGAGTCGTTTCGGCTTAGGTATATCACATTGACACTCAGATGCAAATCTAAAGACAGACGAATTGTTGCTGTTTCGATGTTGCCAATCTCTTTTTATCATGCTGTTTGTTAAACCAACATATACAGCTTTATGCTTGACAAATTCATAAGCATAGATATATTTAGCACTTTTATTATAATCTGTAGTTCTGGGAGGGAGTTTTTTTAACCATGTGTAATCTTTTATCCAACCATTGCTTAAAGCTTTACTATACGCGGCAGAAGCTTTAGTACTAAATGTAAAAATGTATTCATGCTTACGGGCTTCTTGCTCACAAGATTCTTTGTCCCATCTTTTGGCATTGCCTGAACAGTGAGGGCAACCTTGACCTTTCAAATGATTCGATGGTGTTTGCCAAAAATCACCATGAATTGGACAAACAATACAAACTTTTGAATTGGTATTGATGTAATCCACTTTATGATATTCGTATAGACCTCCATGTATTTTATTTGCCTCATTAATAAAAGACTCAACCGGTTTACGCTGAAGTCTACTTCTCCTATCATCATAACACTTTGGACAACCTTGTTTTCCTGAAAAGATATTATCAGGCCGCATCGAGAACTCACCATGTTCAATTCCGTCTGCACCTTTCTCATGGCATACAAGAATGATAGGAACTTTCATGGCTTTGTAAACTACTTTATCATAGCTATATCGGTCACCAAAGATAGATTGTAGTCTTTCAATTATTTCTTCTTGACTATATGATTGCCTCTGTTTCTTTGGTTTCGATACATCTATCTTATGTATTAACCATGTGAAATCCTTTAACCACTTATGTCTGATAGCTGCATTATAAGCAGATTCACATTCAGTTCGAAAGGCATACATTTGCTTATATCGAGATGCAACTTCAAAACACTCTTCTTTTGTCCATTTTTTATGATTCATATGTGACAGCCATGTATATTCTTTCAACCATTGATGTTTAACGGCTGTTCTGTAGGCTGATTTACATTCTGTTCGAAAAGATTTAAGATCTGAATAACGTAATGCTGCTTCATGACATTTTTCCTTTGTCCATTCTCTAAACTTATCAGCAAGTATTTCTTTACCGCATTTTGAACAGCCACTACCTTCTAAATGATGGGAAGGACTTTGCCAAAACTCTCCATGTTCTTTGCAGATGATACATACTTTGGTATGATTGCTCACATACTTCACCTTGGAATAGTCATATCTATCCCCGTGCACCTCTCGGGCCTTCTTGATGAATTCTTCGGTGGTCAACTTTGCCATATTTACAAAATGAATAATATAGTAACGATGTGCATTTTATATGGTCCTTGAGTCTATACACTTG